>Ga0315336_1000357_pt1 | contig 141972 bp, 116 predicted proteins | sample ASW5metaG_FD_204512 | JGI IMG/M metagenome (GOLD analysis project Ga0315336, IMG submission 204512) | Ammonia-oxidizing marine archaeal communities from Monterey Bay, California, United States - ASW #5 | ecosystem: Environmental > Aquatic > Marine > Intertidal zone | place: USA: California... | reverse complement strand
CCGCTGAGCCAGAAGCCACTCAGCCAGAAGCCGCTGAGCCAGAAGCACCAAGCTGGGGTGGAGACGACTCAAGCAGCGGCGACTCCGAGGGTGGAGACGATGAAGCAGAAGCCGCTGAGCCAGAAGCACCAAGCTGGGGTGGAGACGACTCAAGCAGCGGCGACTCCGAGGGTGGAGACGATGAAGCAGAAGCCGCTGAGCCAGAAGCCACTCAGCCAGAAGCCGCTGAGCCAGAAGCACCAAGCTGGGGTGGAGACGACTCAAGCAGCGGCGACTCCGAGGGTGGAGACGATGAAGCAGAAGCCGCTGAGCCAGAAGCCACTCAGCCAGAAGCCGCTGAGCCAGAAGCACCAAGCTGGGGTGGAGACGACTCAGCCAGCGGCGACTCCGAGGGTGGAGACGATGAAGCAGAGGATACTAGAAACGCCTGAGGCGGTCTTCTCTCTATTTTAAAGGCCAAAGCAAGTCCGAGCCCCGCAGGGTTTTTTATGGCCCTGCGGGGCTCGTTACTCTGAGAGACAATCCTAGCAACTGAACCATCCCTAGACTCCTGAATGCCGGGGGCGGGATTCGAACCCGCACGCCCCGAAGGACAGCGGCTTTTGAGGCCACCGCGTCTACCGTTCCGCCACCCCGGCAGCAGTCTCATGAAGGATATCCTTCATTCGTTGGTAGTATTTAACATGTCTCGCTTTTCCAGGTCGAACAACCAAGAACACTCTGAAGGAAGCGGATAGATCGAACATGCCCCATATTAATGATCACATCTGCACTTCCGATAAGGGAGAGTCTACCTTGCAGCTGCTCCGTGTTATCCCTGTAATCAATCTTCTCATCCTAATATTCACACAGCCGATTTTTGGCCAAAGAGTCGCCGACACAGAAGAGTTCGTGTGGCCCACAGCCCATGAAATCGAACCAAGCTCAAACTTGATTGAATCCGAACTCCCTGCAGTGTTTATCCGAGACGTTCAAGAAGAAGTTGAAAACAAAAGCTGTGGCCGAACAATGCTTCTCGGAATGGGTGGGGGTATGCTCGGAGGCGCAGCCCTAGGCTATGTATTAAGAGATGGTGATAGTGACAGCAAGAAATGGACTGGCTTTGGAGTAGGCATCCTTGGAACTGTCGCTGGCCTAGTCTTTGGGTCTTTAAGCTGTACGTAGAAGGTTTCTCACGACCTCAAGATCTTGATGAGATTAATCCGTCTTAACCCCATCACCCTGGGCAATTCATAGCTTCTATCCCCTGTGTTTCCCTATAGCCTGTATAACAAACAGAGAACGCACACTACCACCGCACAGCGGAGACAAAGAACTCCCCACCATTTCGCTGCCTAAGACGCACACCGTGGTAGATATAGTTCGAATCTGTTTCCCCAAAAATCCATTGTTCACCGCTGGTCCCTCCTCCCGAACCCCTTGAGGTGGCGGAAGAATCTCGAATTTGGACATTCGCAATTCCGCTGCCTCGGGTCCTGTATTGCAGTTCCATCTCATCGAGGCCATCCGCACTCTGTATGATTTCACTGTTGCTCGGGGCACCAATTGAGGCATAGAGCTCGCATAGAGACTGACCGACTCGAGGACGAGCATAAGCAACTTCCGGGTTTTCAGCTCGCCATGCCTCTTCTTCTGTTACCAGACTTGTGAACAACTCTAGAGATCCACACGCTTCGACTGCCATGTTCTCATCAACTCTATTTCCCGGCGGAAGCACTTGAATCTGAAAAGCAGCACAGCCCATAAAGGCAGCAGCAGTTAGCGATATCAAACTGAGTGTTCTGGTCATCTTTCTCCCCTATTTCTGGAGACGCATCTGGTCAGCAGGTCGACCTCATACAAGAATCAAGCTCATATCCATGACAAGAGCCACCAACCTATGTCTTTACACTATACCTTATCCGCACACTATCAGCCCCCCGAACAGTAAGTAAAGTCTGAGAAAACTCTGCTCCGGAATAAACCCTATGAAACTGAACATTCTGATTGCTGCAGTCGCCACTCTAATATCTGCGAACGGGGAGGTGCACGCCCTGAACCTACAGGAGCATGCAGACACCCTACCCGACAATACAAGCAACGAGGCGGGACTGCCTCTAGAAGGATCACGCTCGGTCACCATCAATACGAATGAGGGGACCTGGCTATCTGTTGATGTGCACCCTGATGGGCGAACCCTGGTCTTCGACCTCTTGGGTGATCTCTACACGATCCCGATCGAAGGCGGAGATGCCACTCGGATTACTGACGGTCTGGCATTCGATGGACAACCTCGGTACAGTCCGCAAGGGAACCATATCGTTTTTGTCTCAGACCGAAGTGGTGGTGAAAACTTATGGACTCTTAATCTGCAATCAGGCGATACCAGTCAGATCACAAGAGGAAACGAAGGATCGTGGTTATCACCTGAATGGACACCTGATGGCGACTATATTGTGGCATCGAAGGGGAAGACTCGTCTCGGAGTAGTGAACCTATGGATGGTACACACGGATGGGGGTCTAGGACGAGCGTTAATAAGTGAAGACGACGGCCTAAAAACCGTTGGAGCTGCAGTATCCAGTGATGGACGCTACATCTGGCATGCGGTCAAGAATGGCCGCGCATGGGACTACAACGCTCAGTTCCCACAATATCAATTAGCTATCTACGACCGCGAGACCGGGGAAACCTTCAACCGGTCTTCCCGTTATGGATCAGCATTCCGCCCGACCCTTTCTCCTGACGGTGAATCACTCGTTTACGGGACTCGACACGAAGACCAAACCGGTCTTCGTATACGGGATCTGAATACCGGGGACGAGCGGTGGCTTGCATACCCGGTTCAGCGAGATGACCAAGAGTCTATCGCTGACCGAGACATCTACCCTGGAATGAGTTTCACTCCGGACTCCCGTGAGGTAGTCGCATCGTATGGAGGCAAGATCTGGCGTATGCCTGTCGACGGCTCGGACGCAATAGAGGTACCATTTCGAGTCCATGAAGAAGTAGCAATCGGACCCTTGGTTGAATTCGATTACCCAATCGAGGACAGTCCAACTTTCCCGGTGCGTCAGATACGAGATGGAGTGCCATCACCGAACGGTCAGAGTCTCGCTTTCATCGCGCTTGATGACCTGTACGTCATGGATCACCCGGACGGAGAACCCACCAAGCTAGACGACAGTAGCCTGACGGCAGCACACCCCACCTGGTCACCCAATGGCGAGTGGATTGCGTACGTTACTTGGGGTGCCAGCGGTGGGCACATCATGAAGATTCAAACCGAAGTTGGTAGTCAGCCGATCCAAGTCACGGCTGTTCCTGCCCAATACCAGCAGCCTGCTTGGAGCAGCGATGGTGAGCGGATTGCAGCCCTAAGGACACCTGCCAGGGCATTTCAGGAATCCGAACGTGCTATAGGAGCCGAAACCGATATCGTCTGGATCCCGAGTTCGGGTGGTGAGGCCACCCTAGTGGCACCAGCGAAAGGCCGCGGCAATCCCCATTTTGTCGAAGAGCAGGACAGAATCTATCTGCATCATTCAGCGAATGGACTCCTCTCAATCCGCTGGGATGGCACAGATGAAAAATCCCACCTGAAAGTCATGGGAGAAACCCAACCAGGAGCCGATGCGCCGAACTCATCCGATCTTATCAAGATGGCACCCAACGGTGGAAGGGCACTGGCAGAACTAGAGAACAACGTTTATGTCGTGACCGTTCCTGTTCTGGGTGGTGAGGCACCATCCATTTCTGTTGCAGACGTCGATAATGCTCAGTTCCCTGCTCGCAGGATCACAGAGATCGGAGCACAATTCCCAGCCTGGAGCGCAGACGGTAGCGAGGTCCATTTTTTCATAGGCAATGCTCATTTTGTCTATGACCTAGAAGCCGCTGAAGCATTTGATGACTCGCCGGAGACAACCGAAACAGAAGAGGAGTCTCAGGAATACACGCCCACTGAGCATCGCGTGTCTATCGAAGCCGAACGGGACATTCCCAGTGGTACGGTTGTCCTCCGTGGCGGCCAAGTAATCACGATGAATGGCGGTGAAGTAGTCGAGGATGCAGACATCGTCATCAGAAACAATCGAATCGTGGCAGTAGGCAGTAGGGGCTCCGTAACAATCCCATCGGATACCGAGGTGATCGATGTATCTGGGAAAACAGTATTACCGGGTTTCGTAGATACACATAGTCACATGAGACCACCACAAGGGCTTCATAAGACGCAATCTTGGATGTATCTAGCGAACCTTGCATATGGAGTGACCACCACCCGAGATCCTCAAACTTCGACTACGGACGTACTCAGTTATTCTGACCTAGTGCGGAGCGGTCGGATGATTGGACCCCGTATTTATTCTACGGGACCGGGTATCTTTGGTGATTATTCTCAAGAAAAAGCAATCAAGAGCCTGGATCAGGCCCGTGAAATCATGCGTCGTTACAGTGAATACTACGATACAAAAACCATAAAGATGTACATGTCAGGTAATAGGCAGCAGAGGCAGTGGATCATCATGGCCGCCAGGGAACAAGGAATTATGCCCACTACCGAGGGTGGACTGATGTTCAAGTATGACATGACGATGGTACTCGATGGTTATCCAGGCCAAGAGCACTCTCTCCCAATCGCTCCTATCTACTCGGATGTGGTAGATCTTTTCAATGGATCTCGCATCGCCTACACACCGACACTTCTAGTGTCTTATGGTGGACCTTGGGCTGAGAACTATTTCTACTCGAGAGAAAATCCACATGACGATGCAAAACTCCAATACTTCACTACTCATGCGGAGCTCGATCAGAAAAGTCGAAGGCGGCCGGGATGGTTCCGAGATGACGAGCACGTTTTCATAAAGCACGCCGATGGCGTGAAGCAGATCGTGGAAGCTGGTGGACGGGCAGGCGTGGGCAGTCATGGGCAACTTCAAGGCCTTGGATACCACTGGGAGCTTTGGGCTATGCATGGGGGAGTGATGGAAGAGATCGATGTGCTAAGAGTCGCAACAATCCTCGGAGCTGAAGCAATTGGCTTGGACGAAGATCTGGGATCCATTGAAGCTGGAAAGCTCGCTGACCTCGTGATTTTGGATGGTAATCCGTTGGAGGATATTCGGAATACCAATACGATCACCCACGTCATGAAGAATGGGCGACTGTACGAGGGAGACACCTTGAACGAGATCTGGCCACGCCAGCGCGTTCTTGAGAGAGAGGACTGGGTGGGGGTCAGCCTACCAAACACTCAAGCGGGGATACGCTAGCATCAATTTAGGGGTTATGGGGACGAGTTCTGTCCCCTACAGTCTGTAGCTTACTCAAGAGGGGGTGGCGTAGGTACGCCACCCCCTCTTCAAGCGTCTATCAGGAGGACCCAACCCAAAACCCTCTAGTCTCTTGCTAGCTCCAGGATACCCATCGGGAATGATTGACTACCTTCCCAGCCCTCGAGTAGAACAACTGGATACGGGATCCTGCCAGGCTCATGGCTCCCGCTACCAGCTGACCACACATGTGCCTTTGCCATCCATCGAGAATCCTGGCCTCTTTCCTGAGGAATATCCAAAACAGCAACGTTACCGAAGGAAGAGTTAAAGACTGCATCTAGGTACTCGTATGTAACGGTCTCCGCTGGCTGGTTAGCAGCATCGACCACGATTTTCCATTGCCCTGCTGATGGATTCCAGATAATCACTGACTCATCGCCCTCTGGGTCGGCATCTGTTCGAGCAGGTCTGCATTCCTCTCCAGTGCAGTCAAAAACATACAGGTCTGCATCAGCGTCTGTACTTGATGAATCAAATACACGAGCCATCAGAGCTGGAGATCCTGGTGGCACTTCGACTTCGAAGATCTGCTGCTCTTTTTCCGCGAGTTCAAGCTGCAGGCGTCGAGCACTCCCTAGTGGGTTGCTCATCAATCGTCCGGTGAATACTCCCATTCGGTTGGTGACCCAGAGATCATGAGTTGCACTGCCGGTTTCCTGTTCCGCAATCTCCTGCTGCATGACACTCACCTCTGCGGCAATCGCTGTAACCGCAAGAGTCGCTTCAGTTGGCGGGACTGGCTCCTCTTCCTTAGCCTGCTCCCAATCGAATGTCCTGGTGTCAGCAACGTCAGATAACCTGACTTCCCACACGCCAGGAATTGGGTTGTTAATTACTTGCTTAACCCCCGACCCTGCTTGGACGATGTCACCTCGTACCGCACGAGTATCGGGCCGTGATATAGACATACTCACCTCACGCTCCTGCCACCCCAGATCAACAACCAGTGATTCCGCGCCTTCAGGAACCCGGTAGAAGAAACTTTGAATTCCTGGACGAGGCACTTCTACAGAACTCTGTACGTGAAAATTGTTAGAAACATCAAGTGATTCGGGCGCCACGACAGTAAATAGCATCCGATACGCATAACCCGGTATACTTGAATGATCCAAAGTAAAGTGAGCCGTGTGAGCTCCCCGCTCGTTAGGGTTGACGGTAATAGATACTGGTACGGGCCGATTCAAGGGTAGTGTGACCGTAGGCGGTGCTGAAAACGTACCCGCCTCGTTCCCAGCCCAACTCACAGAGAACGTCATCGGAGCATTCGGGCCAGAGGTTCTAGTCAGTGTTATCGTTCGCTCTTCACTATCTCCGACATTCCACCCGTCCCGCTCATACAGCCCTTCTCCCTCATTTGGGGTAGCCAACAGATGGCTATAGGAGTGCTTCACAGATCCTTGGCCTACAATGTTCACCACATCCCCACCCTCGTCTAATTCCTTCAGGATATCCCAAGCTCCCGCAACACTAATCACTCCGTTGCCTTGTTTGTGTGGCTTCAGATGCGGCACCCAGCGAGCACCTCGTGTAACAGCATACTTGATCCGATGGGCATCGTAGGATATTCCCTCCTGCTTAGCGGCACTGAGGAGAAGAGCAACCGCCCCCGCAGCCGTCGGTGTGGCTGTCGAGGTTCCTCCAGCAATGGTGTAGCCAGGCGGCAGTTGGTAAAGCCCCGGGATCGCACGCCCCTCAATGAACCCTAGGGCCGTACTCACGTAATTGGATGGAGAGATGACATCGGGTTTGAGTGCCCCGTTACCCATAGGACCGTAACCACCGGTTATGAGAAGATTGTCATCATGCTCAACACGGACTCCGTGGTTGATAAAGAAATTCTCTTTGCTCTCATGTCCGTTGATACCGATCAAGCCCCTAGCCATTACGAAATCATCAATTCCTCCTAGGATCGGGTAGTTGTGGGTAGGGGATAGGATGACAGGATCATATCTGTCGATGAGCCGTTCGTAGATAACTGTCGGTACTAGACGACCATCTCTCAGAAGGTAATTCCTTGTGATATTGGAGCTCTGCTCAAAATACACTACCTCCGCACCATGATCTCTGATCGAAATAAGAGGCGACTCGATCTGTCCATAGGCAGACCCTCCCTCAGCGATGCTGATGAGCTGAGCGCCCGGCGCTACGCCATCAAATCGCCCCTCGCTACCCCGGTTCGCTAATGCGGCGCCAACCACGAGTGTCGCATGACTGGCCGAACCAAGGTTTAGAGCTATCAGTTTTTTTTCCTGCGCGATCTGGATCCCAAACGCGACTGATTCACGAATTGGGGTGTCCGGATCATCTGTCCCAAACACCCCAAACTCTGGTCGATCGTTGTAGTCGGTGAGGGCAGTTTGATCAGCGAAGCTCAAGTCTTGGTTGGTATCCACCCAAACATCATCTGTCTCCTCATCCCAAAGTACTCCAAAGAGTCTGCTCGAGCCCTCCGGGTTGCCGTCCCGATTCACGTCGTTTTCCAAGGAGCCTCCGAACGTAGCGAGAGAGTCTCGAGCTTCGTGAAAGAGGGCGATACGGAACGTTCCCTCCTTCGGTGCTACATAGGTGTTATCCCCATAAGTGAACTGACCATCGGCAGCCGTAACCATATCTTCCATACGGATCCACCGGCCGTCGTCTTCTTCTTCAAGGTCCTGGGCCGTTCCGTAGACACCTATCTTTCTAATCGGTTGTCCATCGAGATCGGTAGCCACCTGTAGCTCAGGCAAGAGCGGGTCGGGGTTCATATCAATCATCGCAATCTTGACTCCGCGACCGTCGTAGGTCGGGTTCGAGTCCAAGAATTCTGAAGCTCGTATGTCAAAGAGCGGGCTGTAACGGTTCGTTATCGGATAGTCGGATAGGACAGGAGGCCAGATGATCGTGTCCGGATTTACAGCTTCAGAGAGAATTCCGGATGCCGAAAAATCTTCACTATTCGGTAAAACAGGTGCATCAGCAGCCATCCCAAACGCTCTGGACCCGGTAATAGAAATATCAACACTGTGTACTGCCGAGTGGCTGACTAATTCCTCTACTCCGTCAACTGGAACACGCGCTCGGATATAATCGACTTCATCAGCCTGAAATTGGACCGTGCCACCAAGTCCAGCGATTGCTTGCGCTACTTGCTCATTCTGGTCCGGCATCGATGCGATGACCAATAGGACATCTGTTTCCCCCTTGGCCCTAGCTTGTGCCAACTCGCCACGGGCATCTTTGAATAAGAATGGCCGGCGTGGGACCTGAGCAGTGATACTCGAAACCGTCAGAATCAAGAGTATTCCAAGTGATAGTAGAACGTGTCGCATGGTCTAACCTCTCAGTGCAGATAGTTCGTGAAGTCGCTCATTCGGTTTTCTTAACCTGATATCAGACAATAATGAACTTGAAGGCTGATCATCGTAGGTGCAAAACAAGTGGGTCCTCATTCTATGGCCGAACTTCAATCAAACAACGTCACAGGGATCTGATAGTGAAGATCAGGTTATATTTGGTTATGAAATTTTTCGAGGAATCTTTGGAATGCACGACCCTCAAGGCAAACCCGGGCAGCAACGCACTGATCCTTAGTCTTATAGTCTTATCAATAGGGGCATGTGAGTTCTTGACCGGAGTGCATATTCCGGATCAGGTCAGCGTTGAAATCGGGAGTTCAGACGTATCCAATGTGACTGTAGTCCAATCATATCATTTCTTGATGATTCCCAACCCTGAGTGCCCTGACGATCCCAGTTGTCCGTCTGTCGTATACCTTGTGAACTCAGACACCTCATCTGTGGCCCTCCCATTCGAGAGGACATACCCGTTCACGGAACGACGCCAATTCTTCCTAGAGACATACCCTCCCGAGGGTGAAGAAGCGACGCTGACTATGCGGATTATGATCGATGAAGACGAGTGGTATAACGACTTCCGTAAGCTTCTCCCCGCAGGTGAAGATAGTGATCAGGAAACGTTTCAGTTCGTATATCAGTTCGGCGAAATCGTGAACAACTAAATTCACTCACGTGCTAAGAAACTCAACCCGTTTACCGATCCTACTGTGCTCTGTACTTACCGGATGCGGGATTGCAGATGAAACAGAAGTAGAGGCTCCTGCCGGGACGCCATTACCGGGCGTAACTACTTATGAATCAGAGCAGTTCGTGCTGGGACAGGCTCTGTTCAATCGAACCTTCACCCCAGAGGAAGGCCTCGGACCACTATTCAACCAAGTAAGCTGCAGTTCATGTCACGATCTTCCAACCAGTGGAGGTCATGGGGCAGAGCCTGTGACCAAAGTCAGCGACTTCGACGAACGCACTGGGTGTAATTTACTCAAGGAAGATGGCGGTGATCTACTCCAGGCATCTGTCGTACCTGCACTCCGAACTGCAGGGATTTTACCGGAGCGGATTCCTGTATCCGCCACAGCCGTAACGGAACTCCGCGCACCTGCACTCTACGGAATCGGTCTTGTAGAGGCGATTGAAGATGAAGACATCCTGATCAAGGCTGACCCAGACGATCAAGATGGAGATGGCATCTCGGGACGGCCTGAGCTCGGGCCTGATGGGTCATTAGGCCGATTCGGGAGCAAGGCACAGCATGCTACCCTGAGTGAATTCATAGAAAACGCGATCCGTGGTGAAATGGGCCTTACTACACCTGCCCATCCCATTGAGGAGATGCCCAACGGACTCCCACTCCCTGAAGGAAGTGATCCGGTTCCAGACCCCGAGATAGAAACATCAGACCTAACCCTACTCAGTGCCTACATTGGTTTTCTCGCCCAGCCACCACGTCGTACACTAGATAGTCCAGAAGACCAAGCAGCAAGCGAAGAGGGTAGACAAATCTTCGCGAACATAGGCTGTGCGACTTGCCATACCCCCACATTAGTCACTGGACACCATCAATCTGCCGCCCTCAATCGCAAGCGTTTCCGTATCTATTCGGACCTACTCTTGCATGATATGGGGCCAGAGCTAGCTAGCATCTGTGCACCAGGTGCTAGTCCATCCGAGTGGAGAACTACGAGACTGGTAGGCTTATATTTGCGGTCGGAGTTCCTGCACGATGGAAGGGCTCGGAGTGTAAGGGATGCAATCCTGATGCACGGAGGAGAAGCAGAATCTGCACGCTATAGATTCCAGGATCTCACTCCCGAGTTACAACAAAGTGTTTTGCTTTTCCTGAGAACGCTTTAGCGCCTTCTGACCTGTATCCTGGTCCATATCGCTATGGTACCACATGGATCACTAAAGCCCCCAGGCGCTCCACCACCCGCGTACACTTCCAGGCCTTCCACCTCCACCGGATCTATGAAATCATAGCTTCTCATAGTGGAGCGAACTCCGTCCAGCATTAGACCCGGCTCACAACCAAGTCCACCATCCGAGAATGTTATGTTTTGGTTGACTAATACCTTTGGCCCAAATAGTCCACCATAAACAACCCTCAACCCTGACATCGTACGAAATAGGTCCGTTAAAACGTTAGGGTTACGGTCCTCAATGGCTTCCCTGTCGATGAATACCCCGCCATATCCCGTGCGTTGACGCTCATAGAAACCTCTCTGCTCCAAAAGTCGGGATCTGACTTCAACGACCAGTTCCTCAAGTTCGACAGGCTCAGTGGATAAGCGAACCGTCACATCGATCAAGGCACCCTCAGGCACCGAAAGAGAATCCGTCCTTTCTTGATATCCTAGGCGGCGTGATCTGAGAATGAGAGATCCAGAGAGAACCTCTTCAAAGTGGAATTCTCCCTGCTCGTTCGTGATCGAAAGTGCGGAAGTCCGGTCCACGCTCATCTCGACACCAATCACGGGATCATTCGTTTCTTGGTCAAGCACGACCCCGGAGATTGAGGCTGTACCAACTCGATCCCGCTGAGCCTCAGCCAGTGAAGGACTGAAGAGAATAAGCACCGCAGCAGTCCAAAAATATTGGAAGTTTCTGCATTGCAGGCGCAAGACAGAAACTCGTCTAATTCCCACCACTGCTTGTTTGCTTTTCAGGATCTTCACTATAAGCGTTAAAAAGAAATTGGCGCGGCACGCCAAGCCGGCGACCGCGCCAATTCCATCCATTCCTCCCTATACCTTCCCTTCACTAAGAAGTCAGGTCTTAGGCAGACACCTCTGGGTAAGATCATTATTAATGTTCGCGTTATACGTCGGCTCAGTATCAGTCATAGAGAACTTAGTCGGTCGCCCAGATGCGGGACGTTCCGAATCCCCTGCACCGCCATTCAGCGCTGCGAATACTGATTTCATAAGACCGAACCGATGTAGATCGTTTCTGCGACGACCTTCCATGAAATGTTCAGCAAAACGCTCATTCAAAAGGTATGACTGAGCAGTAGCATCATCAGTCGGTGTAGCAAAAGCAGACATCCCGACCGCTGCTCTGAGCGTATTAAGGATCGTCGTCATGCCGGCATAGTCACCAGTCCTGTACTTCGCCTCAGCTTCGATGAGCCGCATCCCATCCGAATGCAAGAACGGGACGTCGGCATTCTCAAGCGTGTACTTGTACTGACTATAGTGCGGTGTCTCATTGTCGGTCGCGATTTCACCATCGAAGTAAACCGGCATCCGTGGGTCCGGTTCATCCGTCAGCGGATCACGCATATAGGATGACTGTGTGGTGGTCTGGTCGATCTTCGGCCACCACTTGTACATGAGCCCGGCAGCTTCATTAAAGCCCTTGGTCCCGAGCAACACGATCGAGTTCCTGTCCTCCTCGTTGTAAACGGCATCGTAGGAAAACCCAGCGGGGATCTTTGCCGCTTCTGCAGCTGCTGAAGCGTAGTTGCCAAGCAGAAGATGTGCTTCTGCTAGGCCCGCTATGGAAGCATACTCGTATTCTGAGTTGTTCGCGGCTTTCGCGGCCGATATCGCCTCACCGAAACTCGCTACGGCCTGCTCGAGGTTCGCCATGTCTGTAGCAACCGGACCCGACGCGACCAACGGTGACTCACAGAACGTCATCCCGATCATCAGATCCGCCAGAGCCTCAGACATCTTCACCTGAGCTATCATAGGATCTGTGGCCGCTGCACCCTCCATTACACGTGTAATACGGTCCGCGGCATCATTCGCAAACCACCGCGCCCTGAGCCACGAATTGTGAGTGCCGTCTAGGGGACTCGTACCGTACTGGAAACGACCGTGGTCCGTCTCGTCGTAGCCGGACCACGTACCCGTATGCTGATAGACGTCAGCCAATAGTGCCTGATAGATCACGAAGTTATCAAAAACCTCGTGAACCGTGCCCTCTACACCATTCGCGATCGCTGGCAGTGCAAAATCTAGATCCTCCGATGTGTACGCTTGTGGATCAGACACCGTAAGAATGTCATCACATGCACCCACCGATACAGCAATCAGGATCGAAACAAGTATTCCACTTTTTCTATTGATTTTCATAGTAAATTTACTCCTATCAGTCCGAGATAATTCCTGGTTGCTCATTAGAATCTAGTTCGTACTGCTAAGAGGAATCTTCTGGGTTGAGGGGCTCCCAGGAAGGGAGATGTACTAAAGTCGGCACCACCGCTGTATACCTGATTCGGGTCGGGGCAGTTGCAGTCGTCCCACCAGTGCAGGTTGTAACCTGAAAGTGAGATCGACGTTCTCGACAGCCCAAGACCACCCAAGAGCGCGTCCGGAACCTGCCAAGATAAAGTCACCTCTTGGAGCCGGATGTTGTCCCGTGAATCGACCGGATATCCGAGGCGGTGATAATTCAGTGTTGAATCACTCTGTGCCGTAGTGGCACCACCCGGTGCGAGATGCTGCAGATACTCGTCATATGCCAGCTGGCGCACACCGTAACCACGGTCAGAGTTTACCATGTTCGCACCCCACTCACCGCGGACTTGGACCGCAAGCCTCAACGAGTTACCAATCGCGATATCATTGAAGAACGAAGCCATTTGGCCCGGATAGGACTGACCCCAATAAGGGTTGTAGGTAGTCCTGACGTGGGCGAGGGTCGTTGGATCCCAACCGATGACACCACGTCTGAAGATGGCACCGATCGGATAACCCTCGCGGAAGCCTCCCAAACGGTTGATATGGATCCAGCTAGCAACCACATCACAGGTTGCCACAGAGTTACAGGCTCCATTCTCCATGTTCGCAGCGTAGACAGGAATCGAGTCCGCATAAGCAGTCTCACCAAGATCGAGGATCTTGTTTTCATTCCACTCGTAGTTGAACCCTGTCTGCCAACGCAGGAAGCCTACATCAAGCGCTGTTGCGTTGAACTGGAACTCAAAGCCCTGGTTCTGGATTTCACCCACGTTACGCTGCTGTGAAGACGAGAACCCCTCACTCGGAGGAAGAGCAATCCCGAGCAGGGCGTTCTTGGTCTGCGCGTTATAGTAGGTGGAGATGATTCCGATCCGGTCATTGAACAACCCTAGGTCGAGACCAATCTCCTGTTCGACTTTGTTCTCCGGCTCCAGCATATCGTTACCCGGATTGGACGGCCTAACACCTGCCAAATCTTCGAGCACCGTGTTTGGTGAGTACGTCTGGAAGCTGGCGAACGCTCCAGGTGCCTTACCGGCCATGCCGATGGCCGCACGGAGTTTCGCACTGCTCACCACGGGTACTGAACTGACAGGCAGGTTGTACGCTACGTCAGCTTTAGGGTATACCTGGAAGCCGTAGTTCACACCAAAGGCGCTATTCCCGTCAATCCTCACCGCACCCGTAACGAACAGATCATTGGTGAGGTCGAAGCGGTTCTGGACGAACGCACCAAGGTTGATGTCCTCACTGAAGCTTTCACCACCATAGCTACGGGCAGCGCCACCTACTGTGGTCACACCCTCACCTGCAAAGTCCTTTCCTGTAGCCATTGAGTAGGATTGTACGTTCCAGTACCCCTGCCCACCGAATGCCAGGCTACCACCGATGTCACCGAAAAAGCTCAGGAGATCACCGAGGTTGTAGTCCAAGGTGGCTAGATAGTCACCCGTGAATACTCTGGTGTTGCGGTAACCGATGTTCCGCTCGCCGTTCTTCCCGATGTACGTGTAGTGCCGCCCGAAAGGCAGTGTGCGACTCTTCTGGTCGTTGAGCGCGTCCAACCCGACCGTTGCCTTATGTGTGAAATTCGGGAGCGGAGTCCAGTTCAAGTTGATCGAACCAGTCCACCGGTCTGTGTCGGAGTACGTCTCGATGGCCTTACCGTCTGCCACAGTGACGTCCAACCCGCCGCCATAAGGCTCATCTTTCGTAGCGTTCAGCGGATTGGTTAACAATGCATTGGTATAGATGCCAAGCCAGTTATTCCCTGACTGAAGCGACCAAATGCGGTTACGTACATAACCAGACGTCACGCCGATCGTCATGTTCTCGGATGCCGTCCAATTTAGGTTCACGCGCATGTTTCCGCGCTTCTGGTCATTCGGCTTGATCGATCCCTCTTCGTAGCTGAATCCACCAGACACGAAGTATGTGACCTCCTCGCCACCACCATCTACTGTGAGGTCATAAGTATTGATCAGGCCGTTCTCAATCAGCGTTTCATTCGGATCCCAGGCAACCGTACCATCTGGACCACTGAAGTTGCTACGCAGGTGCGTCGGGAAATTCTCCCTGTTCCTGTTGTATCCAACTGAGCTGCTCAATGTGAAGTTGGCCGGGCTATTGCTGCGGCCACGCTTCGTAAAGATCTGGATCACACCACCCGAAGCTTCTGAGCCATATAGCGTCGAAGCAGCCGGTCCCTTGAGTACCTCAACCCGATCGATCTCCTCTGGGTTCAAGTCGGACAGTCTATCCTCACCTGCCCCACCGGAGAATGCGCAGCAAGTCGTCGATCCACCTGCCGAGTAAACCCACTCGCTACCTCGGGTATCGACTCGAACACCGTCGATGTAAATCATCGGCCGCTGACCGAGTGAGAAGCTGTCTGTACCGCGAACTTTCAAGACTCTCGAAGCTCCTACTCCACCGACTGTGCCGACCGAGCGCACGCCAGGGATACGACCTTCGAGAATCTGACTGAAGCTCTCTATTGGCACAGCTTCCGAGATGGCGCTCACGTCGAGTGAGGCAACGGCGGTACCGATTTTCCGTCGCTCAACGGCACCTGCGGTACCCGTCACGACAATTTCATCGAGATTCACAGCCGCTACCGTCATGCTGAAATCAGCAGTTGCGGTCCCCCCTGACGTAATCGAGGCCTCTGTTGTCTCAGTCCGGTAACCCACGCTTAGCGCTTGGACCGTATAAGTACCAGCAGGAACACCAATGACCACATAACGACCTGCAGTATTTGTCAGTGATCCAAAGTTGGTACCCTCTACGGTAACCTGCACGCCATTAACGGGTTGACCGGTAGATACCGCGGTAATGGTTCCTGTTAAGGTCCCCGTCTGAGCATCCAACGGTGATGGTCCAAAAGCGAGTGCAAAAGCAGCCATAACAGCCACTGCCCCAGTTATCGCTCTTGATCGGTCAAACGAACGAGTACTCATACCCAGCTCCTAAGCAGATTCTCAAGGAAGTGGTGTCCGGAAGAGAAAGCGTTCCCCCCCGATTTATCCACATTAAAATTGGCACTTAATCCCTGAAGAGAAAAGGGTTATTTACTAATTCGCCCTAATACTCAAGAAATATCTGTCAAGTCCAGAGCTACCATTTCAGCGACTGACTTGACCGCTTCAGCAAGAATTTTTGTTCGTTCGCTGAGAATGTAGTAATTCTCACCAGAATCATCTGATTCAGTATGGAGTTCTAAGAAGCCGATCTCTCCATCGTCTTCATCGAAATATTCGATGCGCATCAATTCGACGAGGGAGTCCACCGATACTTCCTTTCCAAAGCCTTCGATTGAGACTTGACCAACGCGTTGCATAAAATTTGCAAAGGTTACGTCAGTTTGCCCGGGGGAACCCGGCGAATACCAGATTGCCGGATCGCCAATTTCTGACGGTTGACGCACCATTACACGCTCGCGGCCCTCGACCTCTATCCGCACTCGATGGACGTCAGGTGCGAGAAAATAGTGGACCTGACGTTCGCGAAGGGCCGCCGATCCAAGTATGAGAGGTCTGATTACATCAGCAGGAATAACGTACAGACTGCCTTCAGGAGAATCCCACGAGTAGCGGTCCTCAGATCCGACGGGTGTTTTTCCTATGTATAACTCCTCGACACCATCACTGAACTCAATAGACACAGTCGCTTCGGGCTCATGGAGTCCAAATTCATCTGCACGATCTCTCCCGATACCACCTAGGTCACGTAGGACCCGAAATTCTGCGAAGTCTTCAATCAGTTCGTCACCTGGTAGTCCCAGTGGAAAAACGAGCGTATCTAGGTTGGGATCGCCAACTCCATCTTGGTAGCTAACCTCAGACCCCGCCCAAAAAGACTGATCGTTCTCTGATCGGCGGCTGAGTACTAGATCCATATCTGACGATCGATAGGTCACGGAAAGCACAGCGCTTGTATCCCGCTCCCATACGAGGATTCTCTCAAGTTCGATTTCGGTGGGTGCTTCCCTATTCCATGTTTGGAGAGCCAGAAGTAGAGCGATGGCTAGTAGGCCCCCATGGATCTTGGTTCCGATCACGTCGCCAGACTCCTGATCCTATGTCTTCTACGTGAACCCAGAGTCACCAGTCCAACCAGAAGGACGAGCGTGGGGATCCCAATGATCAAGGCGTAGAACCAAGCAACGTCTTGCGACCGTGTGTGCACGATCGGGACGTCCTCTTCCGAGACCATCTCACCCGAGAATGCCTCCTCACGCCCTAGCCAACGAATCCCATCTGCTGCCATCGTGACATTTGATACCAGGCTGCCGAGAACCCCATCAGTAAACATTTCGGCATCAGAAAAAACCAACGTACGAAGGTTGTCGCGCTCGCCCCCTGCAACACCCTCAATGGCCACCGCAAGTTCATGGCTGCGCCTCGACTCTGTCGTTTCATCGAATTGAAAGTCGCCGTTCAGATCAGCGAACGTAGAGGGCAACGAATGCACGATGAAGCTTCTGCGGACCCCTTCGATTTCCTCTATGAGAGTGAGATGTCCTGACCCCATAAGGAGTATTCCTGATCCTGCACCTGCACGACTTGCAGTGGTTACCGCGGCATGTGAAGAGAAGCGGTCTGTCACGATGAGCTGACGATCAGAGAGCCCGCCTCGCTGCCTCAGGTGATTCTGATCATCGACGAGCACGGTTGACTGATATTCAATACCCAACTGGTCACGCAATCCCACCAGGGTAAAATCAGAGCTCGGCTCAAGAGCAAATAAGACTGATCCTCCACGGTCGAGATATTCAGCAAGTGCAAGCACTTCCTCATCTAGGAACGGGCGTTGAGGTCCAATCACCAACACCATAGCCGCGTCATCAGGTACACGATTCCCTAGGCCACGCTGCAACGTCAGCGCTCTCACTTCATAATTCAGGAATCCCAGCAAGTCCCGGAATGCAGTAAGGGAATCCTGAACCTCAGAACCGAGAGCGCCCCCGAGCGAGTTATCAACATCAGGATTGTTTAATTCTCCATGCCCTGCGGTCATGTAAGCAACCATCTTCGGACGCGTCAGCTGGAGAAGCGCGGTATGAGTTTCACTGTCAAAAACACGCAATGTGCTGCGCGCGACAGCGAGTTCAGAAGAGAGTCCGAGTCTTTCGAACCGATCCCCTTGAATCAAGATGATGGTTCCATCCCCCTGAACATTGTACTCCTCTGCCACCTGTGGCTCAGCGAGCCTGTCAATTTCCGCAATCTCCAAATTATCCGTGGCATTACCGAGAGTCTGAAAGTAGCTCAGCGCCTCATCCTTGACTGGATCAACTGTCGGGAAAAACAAAAGAACTCGGAGTGGTTCCTCCATGTTCCGAACGATTTCCTCAACAGCTGTTCCAGGTGTGGAGGTCTTGAAATAGCTGACGTCTAAAACGTGGTCGCGCGCGGCAGTGACATAGCCCAGGAGCATTAGCATGGCGCCGGCGAGTGCCACACTCAGCGCACTGATGGCTGTCTCAGTGATCCTCAGTGAACCAGCATAACCTGCCTCAGTTGCTTTTCGGCCACTTGAGCGAATGGCCCACTGAGCAGCCAGCAAAGGCAATAGTGAAACCGCCAAAACAATCGACGAGACGGAGAGTAGTCCTCTTCGGAACCGCAGCTCAGACCTACCGTCTTGAAAGTCCAAGTTCAGCCAACGCACGGCGTCCTCGGTACCAATCAAGAGTCCGACTAGCGAAAGCGCACAAAGGACGTGTAGAAGCGCTAGGAACCGCTGAGTATCTCTATCGGGTTCGCCGTCGCCGACCCGGCTCGATGCTGCTGTAGACCATATCGTTGTTCCAACCACGAGGCCTAACCCGACAAGTACCAACGGTACTCGGACCAAGAACAGGTCATGGAAAACCCGCTCGCCCAGAAAAACAGAACAGAGCCCCGTGACTAGAAGCCCTGTCAATTTCGGAGTTGTCACTCCCATCGTTTGGCCTCCAAGACTTTCGTGGCCAACAACAGGAAGAAATACGTTACCGCGACGTAGTAGAAGACGTCACGCGTGTGAAGAAGACCTTGCTGGAAACCTGAAAAATGCCGTCCGTGAAGAGCAAGCGCAGACAAGACCCGAGACATCGGCGGATCAACAACAGTGGAGAGAGGCCAGAGCAAGAACATGACAGCAGTAATTCCGGCTCCGACGGCTGTCGCGACGAGTTGACTTCGAGTTAATGAAGTCGCAAACACACCGATCGCGAGAACGGCTGCTCCAAGTAATATGAGACCGCTATACCCGACCAAGATTTGAGCAATTGATACCTTTCCATTTACGGCGATCATCAGCGGCATGTAAAGCGTACTGAGCGTGATCCCGGTAATGAAAACAAGCGCAGCCAAGAATTTGCCAAGTACGATTTCCCAATCTCGGACAGGCGAAGTGTTGAGCAGAACTTGAGTACCTAGTTGGCGTTCCTCAGCGATGAGACGGATAGAGAGCACCAGGGATGCGATCGCGGTTAGGCCACTAGCTGTATAGAAGAAGATCGCGAGTACCTGTCCTGAAACTCGCGCCTCAGCCTCCGGGGCCAATGCTTGAGTGTAGAACAATAGGCCAGTGAGCATGAGTACAGTGGCGGCCACGATATAGCCCACGGAGGACCTGAGGTACGCATTGATTTCGCGTTGGAAAATCACACGTAGACCGTTCATCTCAGTTGACCTTCTGTCCGAGTAGCTCGACAAAGAGACTCTCTAGCTCGTTAGATCCCAACTCTAGACGAACCACATCATGTCCAGATTTCACAAGACTCCTGCTGAGGCTCCCTCGGCAGTCGCTTGGACTTTGCACTGAGAGCGTCAACAATTGGCCATCCTGCTGAACCACTTCTACGCTGGTGATATCAGGCAGACCTTGAACAAAGCGGACTAGGTCCTCGGCCTGGATATCGGGTGCCATACGCGCACCAAGCATGATCCGATACGTGCCCGACAAGTTAGCAGAGATCTCGTCCTCAGAGCCCGAAGCGATAAGCTCACCTTGATTCAATACGAATACTCGATCACATGTTTGGCTTATCTCAGTGAGCACATGGCTGGATACTAAGATCGTATGTTCTTCCTTGAGTCTCATGATAAGCCCACGCAACTCTAGTACCTGAACTGGATCAAGACCTTTTGTTGGTTCATCCAAAATCAATAGCTCAGGCTTATGTATGATCGCCTGGGCGATGCCAACGCGTTGGCGATATCCATGGGAAAGGTTTTGAGTGAACTCGTCATGCACAGACGTCAATTGTGTGTATTCCTCAACTTCGCGCACGCGGTTGTCCACCCTATCCGGGCTAAGTCCCTTGATTTGCCCAACGAATTTCAGGTACTCCCCGACAGCCATGTCTCTGTAGAGAGGGGGAGTTTCCGGAAGGTAGCCTATCTTTTTTCGGACTGCGTGAGGATTTGTTGCAACATTAATACCTGCGATCTCAACTTCACCCGTAGACGAGCGTAGATCAGTAGCAAGTATCCTGAGGAGTGTGGTCTTACCCGCACCGTTTAGACCCAAGAAGCCCACTGCACCACCCGGCGGTATCTCGAATGAGACAGGTCCAAGTGCTCTCTTTTCGCCGAAGTACTTCCTGACCTCAGTGAGTTGAATCATATGCCACCAGCACTTCAGAGCGACTTGAGAAAACGCAGCAGCAGCATCTGCGCTTGAGGAGCGAGTCCCTGGAACCGAACCCGGGCTAGTATCGCTTCACCCGAATGTCGATCGATAACCTCAACAAGATCCGTTTCACTCCCGTCATGAAGGAAGTGCTCACGATATCTGAGACCCCAAAGGGGAGGGGTACGGAACTCTCCTGGAAGAGCATCGGGACCACAAAGGTCCCCCGCCCCATTCCCAAAGTCGTGTAACAAGAGATCAGAGTAGAGTCGAATGACCTGGTCCCTGAGTGCTGGTTCTTCTGCGTTCCCGGTACGGAGTTCAGGGCGGTGGCACTGAGTACATCCAATCTGATCAAAGAGCGCTTCACCCTGGGATACACTGTCCGCTGCTGGCCCACGACCCAAGAACTCTGGAGCAGGTGCTCCCAGAAAGCGGACATAGTCTGTTAATAGTCCCAGTGTCTCAGCATCGATCTCTGGATCAGGCATCGGGTCTACACCCTCTGGAATAGGTACGCCATTCCTAGCCTCTTCTTCCGGATATCTAGGGGTCGTGAAACCAAGCTCAAATCGGAGAGCACTCTCAACAAAATCCTCTACGCTCGCCGCATCACCCTTGCGGCCAAACCTAGCTGAGCGTTGATCAGCCATGCGCGGCAGCCTTCCGGAAATACCGTCCCCGTCCCGGTCTTCTGGATCAGCGATGGACAATAAAACCGAATCCGGAATCGCCTCCATAAGACCCAGACCAAAAAGAGATGGGGCAGTAACGTAACCACTGTCAGTGGCTTCCAGCGGAATACCTTCAGGTCCAAACCCGTGGGCAGCAAAAAGCTCAGTCACCCGAAGCTGAATATTATCACCACCCAAGTCCTCAAGGCGATCACATCGACCGTCCATGAATCGTGTCGCTTTCAAGACCCGGACTGATGCAGAACTCGCTCCACCAACAGTCGGCCTATCATGACAACTACTGCAGCGGTCCTGGTTGTAAAGGGGCCCCAAGCCTTCGTCCTGTGTCGCAATACGTTCGAATAAGGCACGACCCAGCAAGAAACGGCCTCTGTTTGCATCGGATAAAGCAGGTATCGCTTCCCCAGGTAGGATGGCTGAAACAGGTGCATCAGATGCAGTGCATGCAGCCACAACGAAGATCGCCGAGACAGGCAGGGCCTTTTGAATGATCCACCTTGCACTGCTAAAGCCCGATTCTGTCTTCATTGAGAACCCGAAGGTTCAACACCTTCCAATAAACTTCGAACTCTTAACAACGCTTTAGGGATGCTGGACTGAACCAGGGCCCAATCCACTCGCTCCAGCAACCACGACTCGAAGAGTGGCCTTAAATTGGCGGGTACACCGCGCCGGGATACTAAACTCTCCATATACCGAGTGAGCTTCGACCTCTCTGGTACCGCCGTCTCATCGATGGCCAACTCCTGATGCCACTGGCGAACATCTGCCCGGTGACTTTCTTCCAACTGAGCTAGTATTTCTTCACTAAGTTCCAGCCCTCTCTCTCGGGCATCACTCAGTCGTATCCCCCGAACCGCAAGTTGTTCAACGAATGCTTCTAGAGACCCGTCAGGTGCAACGACCATCTCGCGGCGGGCAGCCGAAGGAAGAGCAAGTACATACCTAGCCACCATTGCTCCTGAAAGAGTTCCGCCCTGCCAAGATCCAAGCAACAAATCGGTCCCAAGCCATGTTGAAGGGTCACCAGCGATTCCTCGTAAGCTCGTAATTGCATCTGAGGATACAAGCCAACTTCTTTGCGCCAACAGTCCTTGTTCAGACCTTTCTTCACCTTCGGCTAGAAAGCGGTCTCTGAGGTGTAGCGCATAAAGATCAGATACCTCTTCCAAGCGTGGGCGGTGTAGGATATGAAATCCTCGACCGGTTTGGGTTACACCGGATACCTGTCCGGGTTGAAGTTGGAAAGCGACCCTATCTAATTCTGGAGGTAATTCACCGCGGACCAGGAGCCCGAGAAGCCCACTAGCTTCCCTTGTATCAGGATCCTCACTTTCTGATACCGCAGCGCTCCAGCTACCCCCTGCTATGAGTTCGTCCAGAATACGCTGGGCGGTGCGCCTTTGAAGTGCCCTCTCTTCTTGGGTGGTCTCCGCTCCCACTCGTCGTAATACGTGAGCCAAGAGACGATAGGAACCATCTTGGAAGAAGCGCTCAACCACGCTGGAGTCTACCACGACAGTTTCCCCAAGCCTCTCTTCTCGCTCCTGTTGAAGGATGGCTTCGTCACGTTCTAGCCAAGTCGAGAAGCGAACTACTTCCTCTCCATCAGACAGATTTTCCTTACTGGAAACTTGAGCGATCGCAGCCGCCCCAACCCAGTGCCGTACTAAATCTTCCACTGCCGCTGAATCGAGGGGGAATGGCTGGGCCAGAACAAGAAGATCCGCTAGTCGAGTTTCCGTCAAAGTCCAATCTTCAACCCGAGCAACAATGCCACTTTGCGATTCACTTACACATCCGGTAAGCACAATCAATACAACAATAAGAGACCTCTTTGAAATAATCCGCATCTTGCCACTCATCGGATCTTGGTTGAAACCCCCTGGGAGTTTGGCACTTGCTAATCCCAAAGCGCACCGACCACCATGCGTTGGGCTCCCAGATCGGTCTTCGTGTGCCATCATGCATTTCCCAGGCGAGCAGTTATCCACATCCGGCGAATCTCTCTCCATCTCCCATTCGTCACACAACATCTGCCGGGAACGTTATCTACCTAAACATCAAGGATAAAGTCGGCAATCGCTGTTCCGATGAGTCAGGGGAGATTTGCCGGGATGGAACATGTAGATTCTATACCAGCAACCTTGGTCTTCCTACACCAATATTTGGACCCTGACACGGTGAGCCACTTCGGTCATCATTAAGCTTAGAAAATCTGAAACTCACTCCGGGAGCTATAGTGCAGGAGAAGAGACCTGACCCCTTCGGGGCGCTTACGACTACCGACCTCCCTGAGGGTCCTACATCCTTCTATCGCTTAGAAAAGCTTGAGAAGGATGCGATCATCAGCTCGCTAGATCTCTTGCCTTTCTCAATACGCATCCTGCTTGAGAATACCCTGAGACATGCCGGCGGACGATACGTTTCCGAGGAGCATGTACTGGCCGTAGGCCAGTGGAGTCCTGAGAAATCCGGCGCCGATGTTCCTTTCATGCCGACACGCGTTGTGCTACAGGACTTTACCGGCGTTCCGGCAGTGGTCGACTTAGCGGCGATGCGTGACGGACTGAAGGCGTTGGGTGGTGATCCTCAGCGAATCAACCCGGTCGTGCCCGCTGACCTCGTAATTGATCACTCGGTCCAGGTAGACCACTTTGGTTTCGCTGACGCTTTCCGGTTGAATGTCGAGCGGGAATTCGAGCGGAATCGAGAACGGTACACCCTTCTCCGCTGGGCAGGAGAAGCATTTAATAATTTCTCTGTCGTACCGCCTGGTACAGGAATCGTTCACCAGGTGAATCTTGAGTACCTCGCTTCCGTCGTTCACCGGAGAAAGCACGAAGGCACCTGGCTCGCATACCCTGATACGGTGGTTGGCACCGACTCACATACAACGATGATCAACGGCTTAGGTGTCGTGGGTTGGGGAGTAGGAGGAATCGAAGCAGAAGCTGTTGTTCTCGGGCAACCGTATTACATGCTGCTACCCGAGGTTGTGGGTGTGAAGCTCACGGGAACACTACCCGAGGGAGCGACAGCAACAGACCTGGTACTGCGTGTGACTGAGATGCTTCGCGAACACGGTGTCGTGGGCAGCTTTGTGGAATACTACGGTGCGGGACTCAGTAACTTGTCTCTGCCTGACAAGGCTACCTTGGCCAACATGTCACCCGAATACGGTGCAACCATCGGTTTCTTCCCAGTTGACCAAGCCACACTGAACTATCTACGCGGTACAGGACGCTCAGAGGAAATGGTTCAGCGTATTGACCGAATCTCAAAGGAACTCGGGCTGTTTCGTACTGACGAGACACCCGACCCCTCATACACCTCTGACCTCGCACTTGATCTCTCAACCATAGAGCCGAGCCTAGCGGGGCCAAGGCGGCCACAGGACCGCATCAGGATGGAGGACATGCGAGGTCAGTTCAAGCAGGATTTACCAGGACTCGTACCAACTGGATTCACGCTCCCAAATGGCACAAGCGAACCAGAACAGTGGGAAGGAGAGAGCCTGATCGGTGGCCAAGAACAAAAAACTGCAGTAGCAGAAATGGGTGCGCCAAGTCGGGCTTCTATGGTCGAGACCGACGACGGTGATTATGAAATCGGGGATGGTACAGTCGTCATCGCCTCTATAACGAGTTGCACCAACACTTCAAATCCATCAGTAATGGTCGGGGCAGGTTTACTAGCCAAGAGAGCGGTTGAGCGGGGACTCAAGGTCAAGCCCTGGGTTAAGACCGCCATGGCTCCAGGCAGTGGAGTCGTGACTGACTACCTTACCGAGTCCGGACTCTTACCCTATCTGGAGGCACTACGTTTCCACGTTGTCGGATACGGATGCATGACGTGTATCGGAAACAGCGGTCCTCTCCCTGAAAAGATCCAAGAAGCTGTAGAGCAAGAAGGATTGGTCGTGGCTTCTGTACTATCCGGGAATCGCAATTTCGAAGCTCGTATTCACCCACTTGTCCGTGCTAACTACCTCGCATCACCAGTGCTTGTAGTTGCTTATGCTCTCGCAGGACGAGTTGATATTGACCTTTATAATGAGCCCCTAGGTCATGACCAAGAGGGACGTCCAGTTTTCCTTTCTGATATATGGCCGTCACAGGAAGAGGTTCGAGATACCGTCGCGAATGCATTGAAACCCGAGATGTTTACGAAACGCTATTCTTTAGTAACAACAGGAGACGAAAACTGGCAGGCACTTCCACTCCCAGAAGAAGGCACGCTGTATGAGTGGGATGAAGAGTCAACCTACATTTGCAGGCCGCCGTTCTTTGATGGTATGGAGCTTGAAGTTCCCCCTGGCAATGACATCCAGGGAGCGCGAGTACTCGCGCTGCTCGGTCACTCCGTTACAACTGACCACATCTCCCCAGCAGGAGCGATCCCCAAATCAGAACCAGCTGGGTCGTACTTGCGGGAAAACAATGTTGAGGTCAAAGACTTCAACACCTTCGGTTCGCGTCGCGGAAACCATGAGGTCATGATGCGTGGCACCTTCGGCAACGTGCGCATCAAGAACCTTCTTCTCGAAGGCCAGGAAGGTGGCCATACAATCCACTTCCCTACCGAAGAGGTTGTGCCGATCTATGAAGCCGCAATGCGATACCGTGATGCCGGAACACCATTAGTGATACTCGCAGGGAAGGAGTATGGGACCGGAAGTTCACGTGACTGGGCAGCTAAAGGCACGGACCTCCTGGGTGTTCATGCGGTCATAGCAGAAAGCTACGAGAGGATTCACAGGAGTAACCTTGTCGGAATGGGAGTCTTGCCCCTCGAATACGAAGACGGGGCTACCGCTGAGAGTTTGGGACTTACCGGACACGAAACCTTCAATATTTCTGGTGTAGCCGATGGACTGGAGCCAGGCGATACAGTCGAGATAGTAGCTACCAATGACGACGGCGCTAAAATTCACTTTAGCGCGAAAGCCAGACTCGATTCAGACATCGACGTCGAGTATTACTACAACCGCGGTATACTCCAGACTGTTCTCAGAAAGATGGCCAGAGGCGAGATGTGATGGTGTCCGCCTGTTGCTGCTCCCGTAAAGCAAGAGGAGGCCCCAGCACCTCATGTAGGATCACCGCTTTCCTTAGCGCTTCGCGGTCCCCCAAGCCCAGCTGATCCCTCGCTACTGAGGCTCGGAGTTCCAGCGTATCTGTTAAAGAGCCCAACCCGTGTTGGATGGACGCCGTTCGCTCGGATGGATCAGTTCCGTACTCTGGGTGTGTGCTATGGATCGGGTGGACTGATGGGTCGGGGTCGGGCTGACGCTTTCGACTCGTTCGAACTGGCTCCCTCTCCGGCAGAGGTGTCTCCTCAACCGGTTCCGGTTCTGGAAGTCGCATTGCACCAGTGATCTCCGCCCAAAGGTCAGCCGGTAAAATTTCAGTGGCCTTGCGTTCTCTTCCAGAGTCGCGGGCAAGTGGCTCTTCGCTCCAAACCTCTTTTTCTTCCTGATCCCAGTCCAGCTCCATCGGTTCCTGAGCACGCTGGTTCTTCTGCTTCCTCTTGAGGAGTGATCCAAAAACAAACCACAGGAAGACCACTAGGTATCCCAGAAGTTCAATATCCATCAGTCTGAGTACTTACTCTGTTTCGTCATCAGATCCGGCGATGGATTCACGCATCGCCGTGTCTGCCTCAATGTTGCCGTACCGCATGTAGTCCATCACACCGAGATGGCCCTCTCGGAATGCGTCGGCCAGTGCAAGGGGTACCTGTGCCTCAGCCTTCACGACTTCCGCCTTCATTTCCACTACGAGAGCCTTCATCTCTTGCTCCGCAGCAACGGCCATCGCACGTCGCTCTTCAGCACGAGCCTGGGCTACCCGCTTATCAGCTTCTGCCTGATCTGTCTGGAGTTCTGCCCCGATGTTTTTGCCCACATCGACATCCGCGATATCAATCGACAGAATCTCAAAGGCCGTACCCGAGTCAAGTCCTTTCCCGAGAACCATCTTCGAGATCGCGTCCGGATTCTCGAGCACACCCGCATGTGTGTCTGCTGAACCAATCGTGGATACGATGCCCTCCCCCACTCGGGCGAGAATCGTCTCTTCACCCGCACCACCGACGAGGCGGTCGATGTTTGCGCGCACCGTGACACGGGCGATCGCTATAAGTTGAATCCCGTCTTTTGCCATCGCCGCGACCTTCGGTGTGTTGATGACCTTTGGGATGACGGAGACCTGAACTGCTTCAAAAACGTCACGACCAGCTAAGTCGATGGCTGCTGCTTGATTGAAGCTCAGCTCGATTGACGCTTTATCCGCACTGATAAGTGCACCTACGACACGGTCAACCCGCCCGCCCGCCAAGTAATGCGCTTCAAGTTCATTGATGTCTAAGTCTAATCCAGCCTTAGTTGCCACGATCAGAGGACGAACGATCGCGGGTGGAGAAACCTTTCGCAGCCTCATTCCAATGAGTGAACCGATTCCAACTTTGACACCTGCTGAATTCGCCTCGATCCAGAGGCGAACAGGGACCGCCCAACCAAGGATTGCGACAAGAATAAATATCCCTAGAAACAAACCTATTTGAAAAATGGCTGCTGGATCCATGTCTACACTCCGATATGTATATGCTGAATTATGTTACTCAGGCCTCTTCGGCCTCTTGTTCTGAGACAGATCTTACTATGTGACGATAACCTTCAGCGCTAAGAACCTTAACTGGGGTCCCTGCGCTAATCCATTCCGATTCCGAGACGACATCGATGCGCTCATCTCCTATGATAGCAGTTCCCGCCGGCCTTAGGTCCGTGATCGCGGTACCGTGTTTTCCGACCAGGTCACTCCTGACCTCGGCTGATTCATAGCCGATCGCGCTCGCCGTCTTCGCCAGTAGAAATATTCCGCTCTCTGTAAGTCGAGAGCTGCTCGGTAGGGTGCGTATCAGTGCCCAAGCGGAGCCAATCAGCAGTAGCATGGATGAAATAAGAACCCAACCTGCCCGCGTGAAATCCGGCATTGTTGGAATATTACCCAGCAGACTCATGTAGAGCCCGGTGAGAATCGCCACGATCCCGGCCACTCCAAAGATCCCGAAACCTGGGACAACGAACGCTTCGACCCCTAGAAGCACTAGCCCTGCCCCAACAATGAGCACGTCCTCTAGACCGGCCAGACCCACAATCATATTCGATCCGAAGAAGAGGCCCAGAGAAATCAGCCCCATTGTCCCAGCCAAGCCGAACGTAGGTGTTCTGATCTCAACTAATAGTCCGAGAAACCCTAGCGATAGGAGAAACGGGGACACCACTGAACTAGAAAAGAAACGCACAAGGCGCTCTGCCCAATTCAATTCGGGAGTCACGACCGTCGCGCCCCCATGACCAAGCTCGACAAGTAGCGCATCGAGATCCTCAATCGCTTCCGCGTAGCCTATTTCAATGGCTTCTTCGGTCGTCAACGTAAGCAGCTTCCCGCTCTCCACGACACCATCGATTTCGATGTCCTCATCAACCATTGCGGCAGCAACCTCAGGTTCGAGTCCATTAGCTTCCGCAAGTGTCCTCATCTGGCTTCGCATGGCTGAAACGATCTTCTCTGGTGCCTTTGTCCCAGTGCCATCAACAGGAGTCGCCGCACCAATCACAGATGCCGGTCGCATATAGATGCGGCTTGTCGAGAGAGCGATCAACGCACCCGCCGAGTAAGCACGGCGATTGATGAGAGAATAGACAGGTACCTCGGAGTCCGTCAGCGCGTCAGAGATGATCTCCGCGGCGTCCACGCGGCCTCCCGGAGTATCGATATCGAGTATCAAAGCAGCCGCACCTACCTCGTCTGCTTCTTTGACAGCCCTCTGGATGTACGGGGCAAGACCTAGTTCGATTTCGCCGGTTACCGGTACGCGGTATACAGTACTTTCGTTCTGTACAGTTCCGGGAACTGCTATAGCTCCAAGTGTACCCGCGATCGCAATGAGAACCATGAACTGACGACTCATTTTCCTACTCCCGTCTCACACTGGAATTGCAGTACAGTCACCTTGTCTTATCTATGAAAGTTGTACTTTTCGCATAGTAAGCATGACCAATCGTGCTTAGTCTATCCTTCTCTTGCAATACACAAAGAGTACAGTGAACGGTCCTGACCATAGGCATGAGATGGATCATACCACTAATTTCGCGTAGCATGGAACTCGCGCCAACCCGCGTGTATACGGAACCGTTTAAATAAAGCCAAAGACTCAGGGGATGCCGATGTCAAATCAGGTGCTGGTCCACTATGAAGTGCGTGACAAAGTCGCGATCCTAACCCTAGACGATCCTCCCGCGAACACCTACACCCACGAGATGATGCGACAGCTGGATGGCCACATCATCGAGGCAAGGTTCGATAAGGGAGTTGAGGTGATCGTCATCACAGGATCGGGCGGTAAATTTTTCTGTGCAGGTGCAAATATTGGGATGCTCTCTGAAGCAGATCCTGACTGGAAGTACAGCTTTTGCCTGCACGCAAACGAAACCTTGAACCGTCTTGAGCATACCCCGAAGCTGGTGATTGCGGCGCTCAATGGGCACACGGTGGGCGGCGGCCTCGAAATCGCGATGGCGGCTGACATACGAATCGCCCGAAAAGATTCTGGGCAAGTCGGCCTACCTGAGGTAACGCTAGGGGTGCTTCCGGGAACCGGTGGTACACAGCGCTTGGTCCGGCTGGTCGGGAAATCCAAAGCAATTCAGCTGATGACAGAGGGCTCTACTTTCGGATTCGATCGGGCGCTTGAACTGGGAATAGTCAACGAGATTTATGACCACGAAGAAGATGACGCCTTTCTCGCAGCTGTTTTGGATTATGCGGCTAAGTTCACCACACCGGCCAAGGCAAATAAGGCAGTCGGTTTAATCAAACGCTCAGCCCAAACAGGTTCGGAGATTCCCTTTGAGCTTGCCCTCACATTGGAACGAGAACTACAGGCTCAACTCTTTGCGAGCCTCGACGCGAAAGAGGGGCTTGATGCTTATGTCGAAAAGCGCAAACCAGAATTTCAAGGTCGTTAGGAGTAAATCATGAGTGATGTGCCGGTGTTACTGCATGACCGGAACGGCTATGTCGCGATCATCACGTTGAATCGACCGGGTAAACTAAATGCCCTTAATGCTGAGCTTAGAGATGCTCTGCTAGACAAGCTCGATGAACTCGAGCGTGATGATGAAGTTCGAGCAGTTGTCATACATGGTGCTGGCGACAAAGCCTTTGTAGCAGGAGCTGACATCAGTGAATTCGCCGCCCGTTCAGCAGAACAGCAACGGGAAGCTGTGTTTGGACGACGCATCTACGAGGGTGTAGCCGATTTTAAGAAGCCAATAATCGCTGCGATTCATGGATTCTGCATCGGCGGAGGATGTGAATTGGCACTGGCATGCGATGTTCGTGTGGCTGATAAAACTGCGAGGATGAGCCAGGCTGAGATCCGGATTGGTTTGATTCCTGGTGGTGGAGGCACTCAACGTCTCGCACGACTTGTGGGACGAGGATGGACGACCATTATGTCCTTGACCGGAGACTTCGTCGAAGCCGAAGAGGCTCATCATATAGGCTTGATTGATGTGCTTGTTGAAGAAGGCCAGCACCTGGAAAAAGCACTTGAATTGGCAACCAAGATGACCCGGTGGAGCCCTGTAGCTCTTCGTTTGGCGAAGGATGCGATCCGGGTTGCATTTGAAAAGCCTCTCGCAGAAGGACTCGAATACGAAAAAGGCCGCTTCATCGATGCGTTTAAGTCAGAAGATGGCCGAGAAGGTGTCCTGGCTTTTGTTGAGAAACGCAAGCCAGAATTCAAAGGACGTTAAACCCCTGATGAATCTAAGAACCGCCCGAATCCTTACGTGCATATACCTTGCCTTAGCATTGTTCTTTGTTACGTGGCCTGGCCTAAAACCGTTTGCACGCATCGAACCACTCGTTCTTGGACTACCCTTTTCGATGGCATGGATTGCAGGATGGATCGCGGGAAGCGTTTTCGTCCTTTACGGGCTTGACCGAGTTGAGCGCCGACACCGTGATGGAGAGGGCTCCTGATGCAGCAATGGGTGGTCGTTTCAATCATTATAGGAGCGTATCTCGCACTGACCCTCACCATCGGCCTCCTAGCTGGACGAAAATCATCAGACAGTGTTACGGGCTATGTGGCTGCGGACCGGAGCTTTGGCCTACTCGTGATGTACTTCGTCACCGGCGCCTCAGTCTTCAGTGCGTTCGCCTTCCTGGGCGGACCTGGCTGGGCGTACTCTCGAGGAGCAGCCGCATTCTATATCCTCGCGTACGGTGCGCTCGGGATGGCCCCATTCTATTGGGTCGGCCCGAGGGCAGCAGCGCTGGGGCGTAAGTTCGGGTATGTGACACAGGCTCAACTCGTAGTGGGAAGGTTTCCCTCACGGACCCTCTCTGCACTTATCGCTGGCTTAAGTCTGATCGCGTTTGTTCCATACATCACCCTCCAGATGCGGGGAGCCGGGATCGTGATCGAAGCAGTGACAGATGGGAACATTCCCATCTGGCTTGGTTCTCTAGTCGCATACGGGATCGTGATCTTCTACGTATTGGCATCAGGAGCAATGGCGGTAGGCTGGACCAATACGTTCCAGGGCGTGTTCATGGTGATCATTGCATGGTCACTCGGTTTATACCTTCCATATCGACTCTATGGTGGCGTTACACCGATGTTTGAGCAGATCATGGATGTTCGACCGGAGATGCTCGTCCCGCCTGGCCTCACTGCGACAGGAGAACCCTGGAGTTGGGGGGCCTACTCGACCTTCATCATTGTGAGTGCAGTGGGGCTAATGATGTGGCCCCATCTCTTCATGAAGGCATTCACCGCTAAAGATGATGATACGATGAGGCGTACCGTAATTCTCTTCCCAACGTTTCAACTTTTTCTTATCCCCGTCTTTTTGATTGGCTTCTCCGGCATACTCTTCACCGGTGGGCCCTCATCCGCTGACTTCATATTGCCCTACATGATACTGGAGACAGGTCTGCCTGCTGTGGTCGTAGGTCTATTCTGTGCAGGTGCTTTATCGGCGTCTATGTCGACGGGAGATGCTCTTCTTCACGCCTCGGCCTCGGTCGTTGTCGAAGACGGCATAACCCAGTTCGTGAAACTAGATGACCGTCAACGGCGGCTGCTAATGCGCATATTGGTCCTCCTGACAGGTGCGACGGCCTATTACTTTGCCCAAGATGCCGAGAGCTCACTTGTCCTGCTGCTCGCAACCGCTTACGGAGTCATCTCCCAGCTCGCGCCACCAGTTGTATCTGCGATGTACTGGAAACGCGCTACCACCAGCGGTGTTCTAGCTGGCCTGTTGGCAGGTACTGCCACGTCAGTCTTCTTTTATTTCAACCCGGATCTTAGGCCGTTCGACATGCACGAAGGTGTCCTAGGCTTGATTGTGCACGTACCCGTCTTGATCTCTGTAAGCCTCATGACTCCAATCCAGAATGAGAAACATCTCGCTGGATTCTTCTCTTGAGAGAAACTCGGTCTCCAACTTTTTTTTAGACGAATAGTTAGGCTGATCGCAGCCACAAACTGAGAGGTCAGTCGTCAGCCCGCCGGGTATCAGGACCTTTCGCGAGCGAGGCAACAACTCTCTGTGAGCCACCAACTGGCACTCGAACTCCATAAACTTCTGATGGAGGAGTAACACCTCGCACTAAGTGTGGGTTTAGATTTCTGAGAATCCCTACATCGATTTCTAATGCCGATGCTACACGTAGGAGAGACGTTCCACTCGGTACGAAAACCAGTTCAAAATCATACCTCTCGGTTGAAGTGACCACAAAACCATAAGCAGATGCATCGTTGCCCAATATCGTTGCCGCAATCAGTCGAGGAACATACTCCCTCGTCTCCTTCGGCAAGTGGTCAATGATTTTCCAGTATAGATTCTCATCTCCTATTCTCCCGGCGGCATATCTCCTCAAGACTCGTTCGACCCTTCCTGGGCCAGCGTTGTAAGCTGCAGTTGCGAGATACCAGGAGCCGAAGCGCTCGTGTAGCCAGTTTAAATAATCCAGTGCAGCTTCAGTTGCACTGATAGGGTCACGCCGTTCATCCACGTAACTATCCATGCGCAGCCCATACTGGAGTGCGGTCGGACTCATGAACTGCCAGAGGCCAACTGCAGAAGCGTTAGATACCGCGCGTGGCTTGAGTCCAGATTCCATCATAGCCAGATATAAGAGATCCTCTGGCATGCCCTTAGCCCGCAGTGCATCACGCACCAGATCACCATAAGCACCGCGTCGACTCAAGAATATCTCGAAGTCTGACTTGAGTACTGTCTGGAATAGCTCAAGCCACCGCTCGACATCTTCATTAATGTGTAGTGGCAGTTCAGCCTGTACGACCTCAACCACAGCTGGACGAGTCTCGGTGGCTTCCTGAACAGGCCTAATCCCCGCTAAGCAAGTGAGCGGAATAACCACTAAGGGCATGAGATACCACCAGCGAATTAGACGATGCTGCGCAGTGTTTGTCTTTCGGGACATACTCAACCTCCAGCTAACTAACTGCACGTTTTAGACCAACTAGGGTAAATCGCGGGTCTCACAGGCAGAGTTCATTCTGAGCAGAGCAGGATTCAAGGCACCTGAAAGCGGAAAGAAGAAAGAGGTCTAGCCAGAGCAATAATCTACCCAGGCCCAAGAAGACCTATTGGAAAATTACTCGAACGGGTACACGGAAATGACGCTGCGGGCGCGAATACGCTCAAATGTCACAACGCCGTCAACTTGCGAGAAGAGCGTGTCATCTTTGCCACGACCGACGTTACGGCCCGGATGGAAGCGGGTTCCACGTTGGCGCACTAGGATTCCTCCAGCACGGACCGGCTGCCCCCCAAATCTTTTTATGCCTAGGTGACTCGGGTTGCTGTCCCGACCGTTTCTGCTAGATCCCCCAGCTTTCTTGTGTGCCATATGATTATCCGTCTGTCAAACTGAATTGAGCTAGCAATTCACGCGACGATCTCGTCGACCCTGATCTCTGTGAAGTCTTGGCGATGACCCTGCTTTTTCCGGTGGCCCTTCCTCCGTTTCCGCTTAAAGACGATGAGTTTCTTGGTTCGGCCATGCCGAATAACCTCAGCTTTGACCAAGGCACCATCAACGATAGGGGTGCCAACTTTCACATCTTCGGCACCGTCTGCAGCTAATAGCACATGATCAAATGTCACCGAGTCCCCAGGCTCGACGTCAAGCGAAGGGATACGGAGCCGGGCACCGGGCTCAGCTCGAAAGTGTTTTCCACCAGTCTGGAACACCGCGTACATATAGGCTTCCTGAAGTCTTACTAAATGGCCTTCAATATAGAGCCCGTAACTATCGACAGGTCCTGAATATTGGTCAAGGTACAACGGTAAAGAGTTAGGCTACTGCGTACTTGCCAGTGACATCAGTCTCAGAGGGCCCTGACAGAAGCCTGAATTCATCCAACCCGATAAGTGGGTCATCACGGAGATATAGGTCCATACGAGTATGGCTACGAAGTCTCTTCAGTAGCCCAGGTTCCTCCTCAATGACCCTGAGGGCAACTTCTGGGTGCAGGCGCACGACGATTCTTTTTTCTTCTTTAGAAGATGCTGCTCTCCGGAGACTCCTTTCAATCTGGCGTAATACCGTTGCCGGCGTATAAACACGCCCAATGCCCCTGCATGATGTGCAGACCGATGTTAACGAGTTGAAAAGTGATGGGCGCACACGCTGTCTTGTCATCTCAATCAGTCCAAGACTTGATACTTCAAACGCTTTGGTCCGAGCGCGATCACGGCCAAGGTGAGTCTTGAGCTCATGAAGAACCTGATCACGATGAGCCTGTGATTCCATGTCGATGAAATCCGCGACGATAATTCCACCGATATCTCTCAGCCGCAGCTGTTTTGCTATCTCTCGTGCCGCACCAAGGTTGGTCTGCAAGATTGTTTTTGCAGGGTCTTTTTTCTTGCCCTTCCCTGTGAATCGACCCGTATTGACGTCGATCGATACAAGAGCCTCTGTCGGCTCAATTACAATGTGCCCACCCAATTTAAGGGGAACCTTCCTCTCAAAAGCCCTTTGGATTTCTTCCCCAACCCCATACTTGTCGAAAAGGGGTTCCTGTCCTTTGTGTAAGTGCACCCGATTAGAGAGTTCTGGATCTACACTGTTCACATACTCCAAAACCTCGTTATAGATAGCCTGAGAATCGATTTTCACCGCGTCAAATTTGTCGCTAAATAGATCCCGGATCACCCCACCAATCAGTTGCGCACCACGATGCACCAGAGCCGGTGCCTCTTGGGACTTCGAACCCGCTAGAACCTTGTTCCAGCTCTCTCGGAGATGTTTGAATTCATGTTCAATCTTTTTTTCGGTCACTTCTTCACTGACAGTCCTAATAATGATTCCACCGCTGTCGCGTGGGAGAATCTTCTTTGCCATTCGGCGCAGCTTTGTTCGCTGGGCTCTGTCTTCGATTCGACGGCTCACGCCAACATTATCCGAATGTGGCATGTAAACCAGAAAACGCCCTGGAAGAGAAATCTGGGCTGTGATCCTTGGGCCCTTTGAACTGATAGGCTCTTTGGTTACCTGGACCAGGAGGGTTTGACCCTTTTGGACGTGATCCTGAATCGGTGGATATTTCCTAGTCCGAGAATGCCTCCTGCGATCACCCTTGCCGTTCTCTTGTCCAGGGTCTTCATCACGTATCAGGTCAGAAACGTGTAAGAAACCAGCTTTCTCAGTGCCTATATCGACAAATGCCGCCTGAATGCCAGGAAGCACGGCTTCCACACGCCCCAAGAATATGCCCCCAATAATCCGGTTTTGGTCGGGGCGTTCCAGCATAACCTCGACTAGCTTGTCGTCTTCCAGTAGTGCCACCCAAGACTCCTGGGGCATCGCACTCACGAGGATTTCTCTCCTCAATATTCTCTCCGTTGTTCAGTCACACCTACCTCACCCGAACCGGCACTGTCCGCGTGCCAAACCCCCTGCCCAGGCCCCTGGGCAACGAATCAGGCCACCAGCTAGTGTCCAGAGTGCTGGGCGCGGTTAGGTCGATATTCAAAGGTCATAATCACCTATCGGATACCGGCACTATACCGCAGCAGGTCGACTCCAAGTTTTTACTTCAAATTTTGTTTCTCTTGCCTCGTCCTCTCCATCAACTACATGAAGTGAAGCAATTATCAGCAACTCTTAATAAAATTGGCGAAAAGCCCGATAATCAGACTTCCCACGATACTAAACATTCTCTTCATAGAAACTAACGCAGAATCGATCAGATTCCGCATTGGAAACTCACCCCAGGGTTATTTCACCAGCCACGGCATCCTTAAATACGGTATCTTAGATCCCCTCCGGTTAGATGATCCTTTCAGAACCAGTAGCGTTATCCTCGGAAGAATCCGGATCTGGTTTTCTTGAGTAAATTGAGGGCAGAAACCGCATAAGAAACCCTGCCATCAGGACTATAATCGCTAATCCCGTCATCCACTGCTCATCAAAGTAGATCCCTGCCAATGCAATGAAGGTACCCGCAATGAAGATTCGGATTCTCCACTCTAAGAATTGACGAGATCTTCCAGATCGGTCTAGAAAGAGGTACAGGTGCGTCTCCTAGTCGTTATGAACTCGTGTGACAAATAGCTCTTCGTCATGGTCGAACTCTGGATCACTGCTACTCATCCTGGAGTTGGAATGGCCCTACATGAGGACCAGGATTATTCATTGAAGCTCGGAGAAGTAAACCCAAGCCTTTACGTAGTTCTTCGGGTAAGAGGATACCGTCTACGAACCCTCGGGCCGCCGCAAAACGCGCGTCGAGTTCCTCTTCATATTCAGCGCGAATCCGGTCCATTTCAGTTGTCAATTCAGGTCCGGGATCCAATCCCTTCTCTCTGATTTCTTGAAGTTGGGCACTAAAGATCGCTGTCACCGCACTTTCGGCTTCCATAACTCCCATGCGGCCGGTGGGTAGTGACAAAATAAAATCTGGATCGAATCCCTGCCCTCCCATGGCGTAGTACCCCGCTCCCGAGGCGTGGTTAAGGGTCAGTACGATCTTGGGAACCTTCGCCGTAGCCATTGCCTCCACAAGCTCAGCACCTGCTCGAATAATTCCTGAATGCTCTGCTTCAGCCCCAACCATGAAGCCCGAGACATCTTGCACAAACAAGATTGGGGTTCCTTGCCGATTCATGGTCTCAATGAAATACGCCACCTTACGAGCACTAGCTGCATAAATGACGCCACCAAAACGAATGGAGTCTTCATCGGAGCTCTTGAAGGTGCCACGAGCGTTCGCAATTACTCCTATCGGGTATCCGGACAGTAAACCAGTTCCACATATGATCTCTTGGGCATGGTCAGGCTGAAACTCCTGGAGCGGTTCTCCGTCTAAAATGCACTCAAGGATCGATTGCATATCAGAGGGCTGCCGGTGGTCATCAGGTATTAGGTCGTAAAGTTCGTATGCAAGTCTCTGGGGAGGTGTAGCAGTTCGGTTGATGGAAGATTCTTGAGTGGGAAGCTCACTAACCAACTTCCTTAGGCGCTCCAAACAATCTTCATCGCTCTCCGTTACGTAATGCGCCACAGCACTGACTTCTGTGTGGGCTCTCGCACCGCCTAACTCTTCTGTGTCCAGTATCTGGCCGGTAATCCTTTTTGCTAGATCTGGGGCCCCGAACCCCATAAATGAGGTACCTTCAACCATGAGAATGACGTCCGATAGTGCAGGAAGGTATGCACTGGCGCCGAGGCAAGGCCCCATGACAGCCGCCAACTGCGGTATCCGGAGATAGCGGCGCATCACTGAGTTGTAGTAAAAGATCCGAGCTGCACCGTACTGGCCTGGGAAAACTCCACTCCGGTATGGGAGGTTCACTCCCGCAGAGTCAATAAGATAGATGATCGGTATGCAGCACCGCATCGCGACTTCCTGTGCCCTGAGAATCTTGGAAATGGTCTCAGGCCACCATGCCCCAGCTTTGACCGTTGCGTCATTTGCAACAACGATCACATCCCTCCCTGACACACAACCCACAGTAGTGACAACGCCAGCTCCAGGCGCCTGGCCATCGTAAAGATCATGCGCAATTAGCAACCCCAGTTCGACAGTTGGCTTGTCCTCATCCAAGAGGAGATGCAGCCTTTCACGGGCAGTGAGTTTGCCCTGAGCATGCTGATGTTCTACAGCTCCACTTCCACCTCCGTCGTACAGTCGCTCTCTAAGCTCTCTGATTTCGAGAGAGAGTTTCGCCATCCGACCGGAGGGTTTACGGGGTGCTTCTGAGGTCATCGGGAGGGGTTGATTCGTTTCAAGATGTCTCCTGATTCCCGAACCAGTCTTGAATGTAATCAATGATTTCAGTGGTCGGGGTTCCTGGGCCAAATAGCTTTCCGATACCCTGATTCTGAAGATCTTCTATGTCCTTAGATGGTATAATTCCACCACCTGTGAGAAGGATACGGTTTGCTCCCGCTCCGTCCAAAAGTTCCCTGACCTTGGGAAAAAGCGTCATGTGGGCTCCGGAGAGAATTGACATTGCAACCACATGGACATCTTCCTGTATAGCTGCGCTTACAATCATCTCGGGACTCTGATGGAGACCCGTGTAGACCACCTCAAATCCGGCGTCTCTAAGAGCGCTCGCAATTACCTTGGCACCTCGGTCATGTCCATCGAGCCCAGGTTTGGCAACGAGTATCCTGATTTTTTGATCTATACTTTGCATCAAAAGAAGATGAACTCCTTAGTACCTCGTGCATCCGCAGCCAAGCCAGAAACAAAAACATGCCTCCAGAACTTATGAGGGGTCAACGCAAAAGTCGGCCTAGGATATCCCCAGCAACAGAATATGCTGTGTCTTTCCCCTTTTTAATACGGTCCAAAGCCTGGTCCAATTCAGCAAGCACTGCATCAGAATGCCATACTATACGGCGTAGTTCGCGATCCATAACATCTTCTATTCGCACCCTCTGACGAACTCGCCTCCGCTCTTCAAGTTCACCCGACTCCTCAAGCCATAAACGATGTGCTTTGATGGTGTCCATTAGATCTTCACCACCCTCTCCACTTTGAGCCACTGTTGAGAGTACCGGCGGAGACCAGGCTAATTTGTTTGCCTCCTTACCAGACTTATTAATGATCCGAGCTGGATCGAAATCGTGGTGAGTAGACGAACTTTCAAGTGCTGTAGCCGCCCTTAGATGCAGTCCCTGTCGAAGATCTTTAACAAACCGGTCAGCACCAGGGCGGTCCGCTTTGTTAACAACAAAAATATCTGCAATCTCCATGAGCCCAGCTTTCATCGCCTGAATGGCGTCACCTGATTCAGGAACTAGCACGACTATCACAGTATCGGTAGCGGCAGTGATCTCGAGCTCTGTCTGGCCCACTCCGACAGTCTCGACTAGTACTCGATCGAAGCCAAACACATCCATAAGGTCTAGGACCTCTTTTGTGGTCGTGGCAAGACCACCAAACGAACCTCTGGTGGCCATAGATCGGATGAAGACACCCGGATCAGTCGCTAGGTCACTCATTCGGATTCGATCGCCAAGAAGCGCGCCACCGGAATACGGTGAAGTCGGGTCAACAGCGACAACACCAAGCTTTTCATCTTGGGCTCTGCAGTTCATAGCCACCATGGAAAGCAGGCTCGACTTTCCGGCACCTGGCGGTCCAGTAAAGCCTACACGAGCCGCACTCGGACCTCTTCCCAATACTTCGTGAAGAAAGTCCTGAAAACCTGGACGCTCATCTTCCACAAGTGAAATCGCCTGTCCCAAAGCAGCAGGCTGTCCCGCATGGAAGCGCCCAAGCAAATCTGTGAGTTCAGACTCCAGGAGACCGGTCACCGAATCAGTCTCTTTCTACTGGGCCCATCGCAAACATCTTCCAACTACCACTTTCGTTGGTAAAGTAGTACAAGGAACGTCCTTGGAAGATGACTTCATCTTGGTCGTTATAGCGAGTGAAGTCGACATCAGCGTAATAAACGCTGGATGCCAGTTTATGTACGTTTAGGCGGTCTATCGTGCTGTATTTATAACCTTCCTGAATATTTGCTTTGTCATCTCTGTAGCTCTCCATCAACTCATCTGGCGTCAGAGCTATGCGTGTCGGAGCACGCCAATTACTGCGTCGCATAACAGGCGTCTGGAAGTGACTGGCAATGCCTTCGAAGTCGTTGTCTATAAAGTCTTGAACGTATGCCATATAGACATCCTTGATCTGCTCAATGTTTGGATCATCTACGTTCCTTTGAGCAGGTTCGCCACACCCGACCGCTATCAGAGCGAGGGCTACTGCGGTTAAGAATCTCATCAGCTAGTTGCCAGCTTCTGGTTCCGGAGAACTCTCTGAAGAAGGTCTCAGTGAGATGGCTATCTCCCGAGCCTTGTTGCGATTCAACTCATCAGCCCGACCGGCCGCAGTAAAAATGTCGATGAAGTACCAAAAAAATAAACCGCCAAAGGTTATCCACTTGAGAATGCCCAAACCAATCTGACCAAGGTAGAAACGATCACAACCAAGGATCACCGCCAATATCGTCGCTACTCCACGGTCTTTTTTCTCAGAAGAGTATTGGGTCTGGAAAATAACTTTTGACGTATCATCAAGACCTCTAGTCATTTCCTGCAACTCATGGGCACCTATATCCGCCATGTTGATATCCTCATTCGGTTAAGCCATACCTGAAAATGCCCCTCACCTCAGCATATCCACAATTTACGTTAGGGTACACCCAGACTCCTAACACTCTCAGCACTTCAGGCAGGGATGTTCTCAGTGCCTACGGATCGGGGTAGGAGATAGCAGGGTCTGGTATCGGAAGAGGCGAGATATATATGTGTATCTAGTCTGCTAACTAACGTAGAGGCTCGTCCGATCAGGCGATTTTAGATGACTCTGAGGAGGGATGTATGACAGTCATAGACTGGCACGTTAGGCAGTTGGAGTGGTGGAAGAAAAAACTGGGCATCTCAGATTACGGCCTTGCTTGGATTGCTTTCGCTAAGGGGCTGGTTCTTGGGTATGCCCTGTGCTTCTTCATCTAATGAGCTTGGAGTCCCAAGCTCAAAAAAATTCCATTACATTTTCAACTCACTCTAGACAGAAAATTAAGATGAAAAATAGAGGAGCATGGATACCTATTGGTGTTGCAATAGGTGTTGCAATAAGTGTGGCGACTAAGGACCCAACGTGGATAGCAGTAGGTGTTGCGTTAGGAGCGGGACTTGGATTTACCAGACCCCAAAAAGATTGCAGACCTGGCAAAGAAGACTAGATCAAGATTTTCCACCGCTACGACCAAGGGCGAGTGACCTGAATAGACACACCTAACAAATTTTATGGGGAAAAAATGAAGTCACTCTGAGGTCAGAAACCTCCACAGCAGTTGCTGTTATATGGTGCCCTGGCACTAGTGTTGTACTTAGGCCGTGCTGATCTCATTGCAGTGTGGGGACTCATCTATGTCATTCTCGTCTATCGGAATTGGAAGAAGGGTCCATCCTGCGAGTTGTGAGTAGCACCTTAACACTCACGGACATCCGCAACAGATGGTTCACGCCGTCCCCTCTGCCTGAACCGACCAAGTAAAATTACAGCAGAAGATGAGAGGCTAGCCAAAGTAATAGAAAGAATCCTAAGAGATCAGTAAGTGTATGCACGAACACTGAAGAGGCGATAGACGGATCGATTCCAGCACGATCTAGCGTAGTGGGGATAAACGCTCCTGCGAAACCGGCAACGATTTGATTCCCCCACATCGCAAGTAGAACAACCACCCCAAGCATCACGTTCCCATCGATCAGGAACGCAAGCAGAGCCACTCCACTCCCGAGAACTGCTCCGTTAACCAAGCCTATCAAAATCTCCTTAGCGACAAACCCCCTGGCCGATCCGGATCCTTGAACCGTGATCCGGCGGATAGTCACAGCAAGTGATTGGGTACCAGAACTGCCACCCATCGCCGCTATGATCGGTGCTATAAAAGCGAGAGTCAGCTCCTTTTCTATCAAGTCCTTGAACACAAGAATGACAGATGCAGCTATCGCTGCTGTAGCAAGGTTCAACATCAACCAAGGGAGCCGAGTACTCACAGACTCTATCCAGTTATGTCTTAGCTCATCCTCGTCTGGGACACCAGCAAGCATCAAGATGTCCTCAGTCTGTTCTGATTCGATCACATCGATCACATCATCAAACGTGATCCGGCCAAGAAGCACACCCTCATCTGTTACCACCGGTATTGCTGCTAAATTGTACCGACCAAGAAGTCTCCCGACCTCTTCCTGGTCTACGTCCGGCAATACTGTCACACTGGGCTCTTCTACTAGTCTTTCAATGCTACCTGCCGGGTCCGCAACCACGAGGTCATCTAACCTCATCGTGCCCAGAAGCCGACGCTTCTGATCAATCACAAAAACTGTGTAAAAATCCTCTACATCCCTACCCTGGATACGAACCTGCTTAATCGCCTCATCTGCCCTTAGGGAACCCTCTACTTCAACGAGCTCGGTCGTCATGAGTCCGCCAGCTGTTTCTTCACCGTAGCTTAATAGGCGCTTGATATCTCCAGCTTCGTCGACTGGGAGTGCAGCTAAGATGCTCCTTTGGTCCTCAGGTCCTAGCTCGCCTATAAGATCCGTTGCATCGTCATCCGCTAGTTCTTTGAGGAATTCAGCGACCTTCTCGGCTGGAAGCGCCACCAAAAGTTCAGAACGCCCCTCACCCTCATCCATTTCTGCGAGGGTTTCAGACGCCAGCGTCGTTGGGAGCGTGCACAAGATCTCCACTCGATACTTCTCATCCAGGGATTCTATGAGGTCAGCAAGATCCGACGGATGCAATTCTACAACCTGATCTGAGATAGATCTTAGTTTACCGGACGCTGCTAGTAAGTTGATTTGTTCCCGCAACTTCTCGGTCTGGTGTGCTGACTTCTTCATCAGTGGATCTTGGAGTTTGTGAGGCTGGGTTTACAACCTTGGCGCGGGCTACTATGGGGCTCTACAGTCTATCCAAGGCGCTGGAAGATCCCCGAGACAGCTAACCCTCGCAAGGCACAAACCGCAAAGCTACTCTGGGTGTTTGAATACCTGACGAACGAGTCGTTCCTGGAGCTTAAACATAGGACTTGCGAAACGGTCTGAATCTTCTGGATGATCATGTCCCAGCACATGCAGTACACCGTGGACCACTAATCTGACAAGCTCTTCGTCGAGCGGTATTTCATGCTCCTTAGCCTGACGGCTCGCCTGGTCTAGACACACGTACACATCGCCAAGCGGTAGCTCAGTCGTACCCATGGAAAATGCGAGCACATCCGTTGGAGCATTCCGGCCCAGATAGCGAGCATTCAACTCTCCCATCTCCTGATCGCCGAGCAGGGTTATCGAGAACGCACCAGTCCGACCGTCTTCAATTAGAGTCTGATGTATCGCTTGCTTCAACAGCAAGCCTGGGGCGCCCTTATAAGGACCAAGATTGACTTGGATGTCCAAGAGAGATGGGTCCAGGATCAGCCAGATGACCCTTCTGCTAAACCCTCTTTTTCAGCAGGCCCATCTAGAGTGGAGGAATCATCCTTCGAGTCTATAGTATCCGTAAGATGTCTGGTCGCTGGGTATTCGATCCGGCGATGCATAACGCCTGAAAGGATCTTTACGAACTCAGCCTTCACCTCAGCTACCTCACGCAAGGTAAGTGGGGCTTCCTCAAGCTGGCCATCAGCGATCTTGCCACCCACAACCGTATCGATCAAATCTTGCAGCCGGAGTACAGTGGGTTCTTGCATAGCACGAGTTGCAGATTCACAGGAATCTGCAAGCATTACAATTGCAGTTTCCTTTGATTGAGGCTTTGGACCAGGATACGAAAACCTCTCAGAATCAACCTCCCCACCCATCTCCTCACGCGCCTTCTCAAAAAAGAAACCAATCCGTTGAGTCCCGTGGTGTTCAAGAATAAACTGCGAGATCACCTGTGGAACCTTAGCCTCGCGGGCAAGCTCTAGGCCCTCGGTAACATGCTCGCGTAAGATCTCCGCCGATGTGGATGCTTTGAGCTTATCGTGTGGATTACGCCCCTCTGGTTGATTTTCTACGAAGTAGTGGGGTTTGAGCATCTTCCCCACATCATGGTAGTAAGCACCCACTCGACTAAGGAGCCCATTCGCTCCAATAGCAGTCGCTGCGCCTTCTGACAAATTTGCGACGTTGACCGTGTGGGCATATGTACCTGATGCCTCCGAGGACAGCCTCCTAAGCAAAGGACGAGTGGGATCGGCCCACTCGAGAAGCCTCTGGTCCGTAGTGATCCCTGTGAACCATTCAAAAACGAAGAGACAGCCCATTGCAAGTAAGGCGGATACTGCTGCGTTGCTTCCCGCTAAAGCAGCATCCCAAGCCACTTCAGGCATAGCTCTGGATGTTGCTAATCCGAGGCTTAGGAGCATCAATCCAGTTACCGAGGCGATAATCGCGATTGAGACCCACCAGTCAGAGCGTCGTCGCAGTCCCCTGACGCTCAACGCTGCCGCTGAACCTCCGGCCGCAATCAGAAGGAACGTCCCGTATGAAGAAAAGGGTTCTAGCCTGCCAGTTATTGCTGCAATGACAAGTACAAGAAAAAGCGATATGCGGGTATCCCACAGAATCGCAACAGGCAAAGCCACAAACGCAATTGGAAGCAACGCTGTGGAGAACTCAGCTTGGCTGATGGTCAAAGCTGCTGAAAAATAGGCGGCAACAAGCAGAGAAATCAGCAGAAGCCAGTGGAACGTGGCATATAGTTTAGGGCGATTGAAGAAGATCAGAAGACCGAAAAGACTGAGCAGCATTAAGTTGATTAAGCCCGTACCCAAGAACGCCCCAACGGCTACCCCTTGGGCCTGCACGAGACCCCGATTGCGACGCTCAACTTCATGTGCCCGGAGGTGTTCGAGCACTTCGGGGCCAATCGGATCCCCCTGCCTAACTATCGACTGGCCCTCAAGAAATTCTTGTTTGATTGTCTCAACTGATCTAGCAGCGGCATCCCGGTCCATCTCTGTCGCCACAACATTGAGAACGTAGCTGTACTCGATGTGACGGATCAGAACTAGATTCAATAAGTCAGATATAGATGGTGGCGTTCCTGGAGGCAGCAGCAGTGCCGCTTCGTTTAAGAAGTCACGAGTCGTAAGCACTTCTGAGATCTGAGCAGTTCGCTCAACTGAATCATTATCGCGAATTGTTATTCGGGTCGTACTCAGGTCCGCTACTCGAGCAGCTTCCACAACGCCACCTTCCATGATCTCGCGGACCGCACGAGTTGCAGAATGGTGAAATGCATTTCGGGCTGTATCACCCATGATGTAGTCGACTTGTTCGGGCGTCGCGATAATGCTGCTAGCCTGAAGGGTTTCTTCAAACCTGACTCGATCGCTTACCGCCGCTGCAGAATCCAATTCGCTGAAGAAACGGTTGATCCGGGCCACCATAGTATCGCCAGCATTAGGCTCCACATCGAATGTGGGAGGCACCACTTCCCTGGCAAGCTGTGTTTCATTTTCAAGTTCAGATAGGGATTTTGGCACACTAAAAGCGATTTCTGCGATCACGTCATCAGGAGCCACACTCCAATCTTCGAAAGGACGTGATTCATTTCCTGTTGACGGCGGGAAGAGTGCAGTCACTAGGATTGAGAGCGTAATGAGCAAAAGAACCCTCGAACCATGATGAAGAAGTCTCTGACCCCTCGAATCTCCTGGTTCACCTGAAAGGCCGAAGAACATGCTGCGGGTCTCGTTTAGCTGGCTCATGTGTCGAGCCCTTTTATCTCCTGAGGAGCTTCGGCATAAGCCTTAATAATGTCCTTGACCAACCGATGACGGATCACATCCTTAGAACCCAGGTAGATGACAGAGATTCCATCTATATCAGAGAGGATGCGCTCGACTTCGAGCAGGCCTGAATGATCCTTCCTCGGCAGATCAATCTGGGTCTTATCGCCAGTAATGACGACTTGAGAGTTTAGCCCTAAGCGTGTGAGAAACATCTTCATTTGCGCAGTCGTAGCATTTTGAGCTTCATCCAAGATCACAAATGCATCCGAAAGTGTTCGGCCCCGCATGTAGGCCAGAGGTGCGATTTCTATTGTGGAGTCGCCAAGGGCCCGCCTCATGCGATCACTAGGCATCATATCTTCAAGAGCATCATAGAGTGGCCGGAGGTATGGATCGACCTTCTCCTGTAGATCACCTGGGAGGAATCCAAGGTTCTCTCCTGCTTCCACAGCGGGACGAGCCAGGATAATTCTACGAACACGTTTCTTGTACAGAGCATCTACAGCGCAGGCGACTGCCAGATAAGTCTTACCAGTACCCGCAGGTCCTATACCAATAACAATGTCATTGCTGGTAATTGCTTCAATGTACACCTGCTGTCCGGAAGATTTCGGAGAAATAACCCGTCGGGACCCTGGCAGCGCAATCCTTATCATATCTTCAGCAGACACGATGCCGTTCTCTCCCTGGATAGTGACTTCATCAGCAAAACGTGCGATGTCCGTCACATCAAAAGGTACACGGAGTTTGGACAGTTCGATTATATGCTGCACCACAGGTATAGCGTGTTCAACAGCGGACTGGGAACCCGAAAGAATCAATTCGTCTCCACGCATTACAATACGGATACCGAATAAGCTTTTTAGCTCCTGAACATTCTGATCATTAACGCCAGTCAACATCAGAGGATCAGCGCCCTGAGCGTCTAATCTGTGTTCCGCGATTGTTTCGCCGTTCACCAATGTTTCTCCTGAAGGTGGAAGGCCGAGGTCGCTCGTCCTAATACTACCCTTCCGAACTCTTGAGGGTCGTTAGACCAAGTTCTGAAAGCTCTTCGTTGCCCACCGAAGCAGGTGCTCCTTCATATAAAGCTCGGGCTGCTGTGGTCTTGGGAAAAGCTATGACGTCCCTGAGACTCTCGGACCCTGAGAATCTTTGTACGATTCGGTCCATACCGAGCGCGATTCCCCCGTGAGGCGGTGCCCCAGCCGACAAGGCATTAAGGAGAAACCCAAATTTCTGCTCTATTTCAGGATCGCTTAGTCCTAAGGCTCGAAGAATTCTCCGCTGAATTTCGGGTTGATGAACCCTGACACTTCCCGAGCCCAGTTCATTACCATTATAGACAAGATCATAGGCAGTACCTCGGACAGAAGACGGATCTGACTCGAGCAGGTCAATATCATCGGGGTGAGGCATGACGAACGGATGATGGCTCGGTGTGATCTCACCATCTCTTAGATCGAATAAGGGGAAATCCGTTACCCAAAGCCAAGAATGTTCTTGTTCCGGAGTAAACTCGAGTGCTTCTGCGGCCTCAGAACGAACTGCGGCGAGAACTGGAGAAGTTAGTGAGTCAGGTCCAAACGCTACGAACGCGAGATCTCCAGGCAATAACCCCATAGCTAACGAGTCTTCAGGAGCCAAGAACTTTCCAAGTGGCCCTGATGCTCCACCTTCTGCTTGCTTGGCCCACAATAATCCCGGTGCACCAACCTCTTTTGCCTTAGACTCTATAGTAGAGATTTGCCGTCTAGATAGTTTGGCTCCCCCCGAGAGGCGCAGTCCACGAACTCTAGCACCGGCCTCTACTGCAGAGTCAATCATATTGAACCCTAGACTGGATGTAGCTTGGGTCCAATCAGTAATCTCCAGTTGGTATCTAAGGTCCGGACGGTCTGAGCCATACCGTTCCATCGCTTCTACCCAAGTGAGCCTAGGAAAAGGCTGTGAGATATCTATCCCAGCGGTATCGGCCAAGCATACCATCAGCCCCTCAATCCAAGAGAAGATGTCTTCAGGTTCAATGAATGAAGCCTCGACATCTACTTGTGTGAACTCTGGCTGGCGGTCTGAACGTAGATCCTCGTCACGGAAACAGCGTGCGATCTGGAAGTAACGGTCAAAACCAGAAACCATCAGTATTTGTTTATAAATTTGGGGGCTCTGAGGTAGTGCATAGAACTCCCCATGGTGCACCCGACTAGGCACTAAATAATCACGAGCTCCTTCCGGGGTCGCCTTAGTAAGGATTGGAGTCTCAACCTCGATAAACCCGCACCCATCTAAGTAATTCCGAGTAGCCAGAACCAGTTTATGCCTCAATACCAGGGCATCCTGCAGTTCAGAACGCCTTAAATCGAGCACTCGATGCTTTAACCGGAGTTCCTCTGTGGGAAGTTCATCTTCCGGCCCTCTATAAACAGGTATCACGGGGGTCTGTGCATTCGAAAACAATTCCACGGACCTCGCATGGACCTCTATCTCTCCAGTTCCCATGTCTGGGTTCTGTGCCCCCTGAGGTCTTAGAACGACAATTCCTTTAACCTGGATTACATCCTCATGACCCAATCCACGTGCACACTCTAAAGAAGCTTCCTCAGTCCAATCAGGCCCGAATGAGACCTGTACCAGCCCACTTCTGTCTCTAAGATCAACGAAAAGCAAGCCACCCAGGTCTCTTCGTCGGTGAACCCAACCTGCTAAGGTTACTTCAGAGCCCTCATGGCTAGCTCTAATACGGCCTACCATTCGGGAACGTATTTGGGTTCGCTCAATCGATGTTTCAGACATAATCAGCCGTTATAGTCAGTATTTACGGTACCCTAATACCTCTAAATTAAGCTTTGGGAGCAACCAGTACGTAAGAGCGTACCCCATAAGTACTCCGATCGTGTCAGCCAACAGGTCAGCAGCAGACGGGTTTCTCCCTGGTACGAAAGACTGGTGCCACTCGTCACTCACTCCATAAATGATTCCGATGGCGATCACAGTCCAGTGTGCCAACCCACTATTACTACTCAACCGACCAAACTGCAGGGTTCCTCCTAGCACAGAATATAGCGCCAGATGCATCACCTTATCATCGAAGGGGAAGGAGAAGGTAAACGTGGACAAATCTGAATCTGACAATGAACTCAACAGAAACAGGACCATCGCCCACCCTATGGCGGGGGCCCAGGCGATCAGCTGACGGGTCACTCGAGTTGGAATCTGCCTTGTCTTCAGCATGTTATCGTGGGCGGCTAAGTTAAGTTTGCCTGTAGAGCGATTCAAGAAACATATGGGCTTCTCCGCCCACCACTCAATCATGTCTAAACGCTCGAACACTGATCTCCTGTCCCTTCCGCCTGAAGACTTAACACAGGCCCTCGAAAAACATTTTCGACAACGAGACCAACCCACCTACCGAATCGACCAAGTTCGACGATGGTTATATGAAGGCCTCTCAGGTTCAATCGATGAGATGACAGACCTTCCTATGAGTGAGAGAGATGCACTAAAGGACTCTTTCATTCTCACTGAGCTTGAGGAAGCTCGTGTTGAGGTCAGCCAGGACGGGACAGTTAAGCACCTTTGGTACCTCTCGGACGGAGAGTTTATCGAGTCAGTTCTCATCCCCACCAGAAAACGCCTTACTCTCTGTATCTCTTCACAAGCCGGGTGCGCTATGGGATGCACGTTTTGTGCTACTGGATGGGGTGGTTTCCAGCGACAACTCACGACTGGGGAAATCGTATCTCAGTATTCGTCTTCAAGGCGATGGGCTGAGCATCATCTGGGGACCACGATCTCGAACATAGTATACATGGGTATGGGAGAACCTCTCTCAAACCGGAAGGCGGTCCATGACTCTCTCTCCATCTTGAACCAAGGATACGCTGTCGGTGCGCGTAGGATTACTGTTTCGACAGTCGGGGTTGTCCCCGGCATCCTGGAACTCGCAGAACGACCCGAGCAATTTCGACTAGCCCTGTCCCTCCATGCACCAATAAGCGAACTGCGTTTAAGTCTTATTCCCTTGGAGAAGCGGCATCCTCTTCCCGAAGTTCTTTCTGCCTTGAAACGCTTTAACCAATCAGGGGGAAAACGGATCACTTTCGAATACACAATGATCCGTGGGGTAAATGATGCCCTAGAGCTCATAGCCCCACTGGTGGAACTAGCTCGGAGCGTTGAAGCCTACGTTAACCTGATACCCTTTAATCCAATTCCATACCAGAACTGGGAGCCATCAGAGCTTCACCGAATCAAGAATTTTGCTAACAATCTCAATAAACATGGGGTTCCTGCAGCTATCCGTGAGACCCGGGGACGTGACATTGATGCTGCGTGTGGGCAATTAAAAGCCCATGCGCTGGTCCAGTTGGAAAAATCCAGACAATCGTAAGCTCGAGTGTAATAGAAACAGCCAACGAAACCTTTCTTCCTTAGTCGATTGCACGAGCGATGCGGTCCCACCTGATTTCTCGTACCCAGGGAAATGGTCTGAACGAATCCCTGTTGTAAGAGAAGTACGTGAAAACCACTCTCCCCTCTAGCCGCCAACCCTCTAACAGCCCCCAATACCGTGAATCGAGGCTCGTTTCGCGGTTATCACCCAACATGAAGTAGCGGTCCTCAGGAATTACGATGGGTCCCCAGTTATCCCTGGTAGGGGAATAGCTCGATCTATCGACTCCAGCTAATAGGTAGTCTGGCTGCCACTCCATCCAAGGAGGCATTCCTGCCTCATCCTGGCGATTTGTGTGCTTCACATAGGGCTCATCTAAACGTTCTCCGTTCAGAAATAGCACCTGATCCTGCATTTCTAATGTGTCACCAGGCATGCCTACTAGACGCTTCACTAGTTTAATCTCGGTTTCGTGCGGTGGATCGAACACGATTACGTCACCCCGTTTCGGCGATGAGTACCCTGGGATACGGATGTCAGTGAATGGTATCTGGGAGCCAATCGCGGCTCTGTTGGCGACCAACATGTCTCCCACAAGCAAAGTCTCTTCCATCGATCCGGATGTGATGACGAAAGTTTGCAACAGAAAGGATCTGAGGAAAAAGAAAAGCACTAACGCGATAAGAATGGATTTGACCCATTCGACCACTGCATTAGGCTGCTTCTCAGCCGAGGTCAACGCACCACCAACAATCGCCGTTCAGACTCTAACACTAGTCCCCTCTTTCTTGTTCTTAGACATAACACAGACATCGATTTCACCTACCTATGAAGCCCTAATAGTGTTCTAGCGCGGCAGCCAACTCCAGAGGTCCCACCACATCGTAGTGGTTTCCTCAGATTGGGTGCTATCCACGGGCGGTAGCCATTGGCTACCAAGTAGCACTGAAATATCGAGATACAGATTGGAATCTGGCTCGCTCCGGACATTACGAATTCCCAGTACCGATGCAACTGAAAGCGCAGGGTTAGGATCACCGATCCTATCTACAACTACGGATTCTACCTGGTCAAAAGAGCTTGCATTCCCAAAGGAAACCACATCAAAACCGGCTGACCGAAGGGCAGCGGTAGCCCTTCGGGCCACCCCCGAAACACCACCAGCATTAAGAACCTCCACCGTTACTCGCCCAACCACTACGGGTTGGTTAACAGCAGTCGCCTCATCTAGCGGAGCCGATTCCTCTGGCAGACGAAGCCGTATCGTCCCTGCTATTAGTAGTATAAAAAGTGAGATACCTACCAACACCAGCCGAATAAGTAGCTTCAACGACCGTTCACCAGGGCATTCCAGAAACCGACGCTCTCAGAATAAAGCTCCAAACCATGCTTAATAGTATAAGAGATTCTAGCCGCAACAATTTCGGTAGTCACGTTATTGAGTTCCTCGGGCATGCGTGCACGCATGCCCTCACACCACTCCACCCTAAACATCCGCCCAGGTTCCAAGAAATCTGCACAATACAATGCCCGGCCAAGTCTATTCAGGGACTTATGACCCACGCTGTGATAGGCAATTGCTGACAGTAATTCATCATCTAAAATCCCTTCCGAGCGCAGTTTTTCTGTGACCGCAGGGCCGTGAAGCATCTCAGGTGGCCAGTTTCCGAACCTGGAAGGAATATTGGGTCGAAGGGCCTCGGGATCGTCTTCGCGGAGCGCATCGTGGAGGTATCCACTGGCTCGCCAGCGAGCCGTCTCAATCTCTGAAAGATGAAGAGATTCCGCCCAATGACCCAGTAGCGACGAGACACGCATCATGTGCTCATAGCGTACAGAACTCACCGTGCTCCAATCTGGCAACCGCCCTTCAACGGCAGCCTCTATCATCGGGTGAAGTATTTTTCTCACACGTAAACATCGCGAGAGTCAGTATACTATGGAAATCCGAATAGGCTAAAAGAACTATTATGCTGTAACCAACTTCAGATCTCTACTTCTACCAACATTCTTTTGGGAAGTCAGCCTCTGTCCATTCCTATCCGGATGCTATGGAGAAAATCAGCACCTCCATCAATCCCACCTTTGTCCAGCGCTTCGATCAGAGCACTACCTATGACGACACCATCTGCTACTCCAGCAACTGAGGCCGCTTGCTCGGGTGTTGAAATTCCGAATCCAACCGCCACTGGCAATGAGACAACAGAGCGAATCTGGCCCAATTCTTCTGCGAGTGACTCGCGTAACTTCACACGTGCTCCTGTAACCCCAGTTCGGGAAATGTAGTACACGAAGCCAGATCCCCCATGAGTCACTCTGGGGACTCGTTCAAATGGGGTAGTAGGAGCGATGAGCCGAATCAGTGCAAGCGGAGATTCTGAAATTTTCGCCTCCAGTTCGGGATCAGCCCCAGTAGGCAGGTCTGTCAGAAGAATCCCATCCGCACCAGCGGTAACTGCGTCAGAAAGAAATGCTTCCAACCCATAAGCCAGAATCGGATTCAGGTAGCTGAAGAGCACGATAGGGAGGTCATTTCCATCCCGAAATGTCCGGAGGTCAGCCAGAATTGAGGCGACCGTAGTCCCGTTTTCTAGTGCCGCGAACGATGAGCGCTGGATCGTAGGACCATCGGCCAATGGGTCAGAAAAAGGGATGCCTAATTCAATAATGTCCGCACCAACATCCTTAAGCCGTTCGAGCAACGGAACTGTCGCATCACGATTAGGATAACCGGCAGTCACATATGGTATTAGTGCAGTTCTTCCCTCTGATCCCAGCAACTTGAAACTCTTCGAGATCAAGACATCATCATCCATAGTTGGGAGGTTCTGTTATAGCTCAACTAAGGTGTCCGTCATTCGTTTATTATGTACCCGTAACCAGATAGCTCATCAGACAAGAGGCTCATTACCCTCGATCTGGGCTACATGTGACACATCCTTATCTCCCCTTCCAGAGAGACAAACTACGACAGGACCATCATTCCGGTATTTGGCAGCAACCTTAAGGACATAAGCAATGGCATGAGCAGATTCCAATGCTGGAATAATTCCTTCTAGTTCAGCAAGTCGGTGAAATGCGTCTAGGGCATCTTGATCTGTAACCGCTGTATACTCAGCTCGACCTATATCCTTTAGGTAGGAGTGCTGTGGACCAACCCCTGGGTAGTCGAGTCCTGCAGAAACCGAGTGTGCTGGTGATACCTGCCCATCTTCATCTTGTAGCAGATAGCTGAATGAGCCATGGAGAACACCTGGCTTACCTACCGCAAGGGATGCTGCGTGTTGACCCGTTTCGATACCAGTCCCGGCAGCTTCTACACCAATCAACCGAACCTCTTTGTCAGAGAGGAATGAGTCAAATATCCCTATGGCGTTCGAACCTCCTCCCACGCATGCGAAAACAGCAGACGGAAGTCTACCGGTAATTTTGAGAATCTGTTCTCGTGTCTCTCGTCCAATAACTGCTTGGAAATCTCTTACCATTCGAGGAAACGGATCGGGCCCCACAACTGATCCGATGATGTAGTGGGTTGTTTCTACGCTTGTTACCCAATCACGAATCGCTTCATTGGTCGCATCCTTGAGTGTGCGTGTACCGGAACCCACAGCTCTGACTTCAGCTCCCAGAAGCTTCATGCGATAAACGTTTAGGGCCTGCCGTTCAACATCCTCCTCACCCATGTACACGATACATTCCAAATCAAATAGGGCACACGCAGTCGCGGTTGCAACTCCATGCTGTCCAGCACCTGTCTCGGCAATGATACGGCGCTTACCCATTCTAATAGCTAGCAACGCCTGACCGATCGTGTTGTTTATCTTGTGAGCACCCGTGTGGTTGAGGTCTTCCCGTTTCAAATAGACTGACGGGTGTCCTGCAGCCTCCCCTAGGCGCTCAGCATGGTAGAGGGCAGTCGGACGACCGCCGAAATCCCTGAGCAGAGAATCCACTTCAGAGGAAAAACTTTGGTCCGAAGCAGCGTCATCGTAAGCGCTGCTAAGTTCATCCAGTGCTCCGATTAGGGTTTCCGGCACGTATCGGCCCCCATAGGGGCCGAATTGATTCATTGGAGCAGGTATTTCAGTGCTCACCTAGAATGTCTCCACGGGGTGTGAGAGAAGTCACTCGTGATCCCTCTTTCTGACTCACTCTAACCACCTTGATAAAGTGGTGCAGCAGCCCAGGGTCCTTGCAACCCTGCAGTGACTCGACGCCGGATGAAACATCCAATATATCCGGCTGAAAACTAGCTGCCGCCTCTAACACGTTCTCGTGCGTAAGGCCTCCTGCAAGAATGAACTGAGTCTCAGCAGGAAGAAGCTCATGGATACCCCCCGGATCAAGGTCCAGCTTAGCACCTCCTCCACCAATAACCCCTTTCCCCCAACCCTCAAGCAGGAATCCATCCACCAAGTTACCACAAGCATCCACCATACGGTGGATATCATCCATAGACTTCGCGCGAATCCCCTTCCAAATGAGCCAATCTCCCCGGTTACGTAGTTCCTCAATTACTGTGGGGGGTTCGTCACCATGAAGTTGTAAAATCGCTGCCCCAATCTCCTCAGCAGCGGTTACCGAATCTGCTGGATTCTCATCTACGAGAACCGCAACCTTTGGGGAATGTATATCTTCGATAAGGGATTTGGCTTCCTGCAGCCGCAACGTACGGGAGAATCCTGCGGAGAGAATGAATCCGAGAAAGTCGGCTCCAAGTTTGTCAGCAAGTAAGACATCTTCTCTCCGCTGCAAACCGCAGATCTTGACGAGTGGTTGATCAGCCACAGGATCGCTCAGCCCTTGGAATCCGTGCTAACTCCTGTGCAGCAATTCTAGGATCAGGAGATCTAAGTAGTGATTCTCCGACCAGCACTGCATCGACCCCTACATCACCAAGTCTATCCACGTCTTCCGGAATGCGGATCCCGCTTTCGGATACGACGAGGATATCCTCTGGGACTCCCTCCAGTAGCCGAATTGTCGTATCCAAGTCAGTCGTAAAGGTCGCAAGGTCTCGATTATTTATGCCAATGATCCCCGCCCCTACCTCCAAAGCCCGCTTCAGTTCACACTCATCATGAACTTCAACGAGAGCTGCCATACCGAGTGCCTCAGCTTCGACTATCAATCTCTGAAGAATTTCATCGTCCAAAATACGAACTATGAGTAAAACAGCATCTGCTCCAGCGACACGAGCTTCCAAGATTTGCAAAGGATCCAGTATAAAATCCTTCCGCAGGATTGGCAGGCTGGTTGTTTCTCGCGCAACTCGTAAATCTTGAAGAGAGCCACCGAAGTAAGGAGCATCGGTAAGAACACTCAATGCGGCTGCCCCTCCCAACTCATACAATCGCGAGACAGCCTCCAAGTCGAGGTCGGGCCGAATCAGCCCAGCACCAGGAGAGCGCCGTTTGCATTCAGCAATAAGAGACACGTGTTCATAGGATGTGATTCCGCCCAGAAAGTCTCGGACAACCGGAGAATTGCCCATCGCTACCTCAAGCCGATTGGCCTGAGGTTTAAGTGCGGCGACTTCTCCGCGCTTCTTTTCCACGATCTCCGCTAGGATGCCGGGAAGCGAATCACTACATTGCGTTTCGGGCAACGTTCGGGTATCCTTACTTCGGTACTTATTCGGGTTATTAACCGTATGGAGGGTGCGAACCATGCCCCTGACAAAGCGTCAGAAAGAAATCCTCGACTACATCGGAGACTTCATTGGCGACAGAGGGTATGCACCGAGCTTTGAAGAGATCGCAGAATCCTTCGGGTATTCCTCACTCGCAACGGTTCATGAGCATCTTAGCAATCTGGAGCGCAAAGGCTACATAAGGAAGTCCTATAACGAGAGTCGTTCAGTCGAACTCGTAAGCCAGCATCACGGACAACCCTCGGTTGAGCTCCCTCTTCTCGGTGCAGTCGCGGCGGGACTCCCGATCGAAGCGATAGCCGACAATGAAACACTTACCGTACCACCGGACATGGTCCGGAAAAGAAAAGACAACTATGTACTCCGGGTTGAGGGTAACTCGATGATTGACGAGCAAATTCGGGATGGAGACTATATAGTCGTGCAAGCTCAGCAGAGCGCTGAGGATGGACAAATGGTCGTAGCTCTCGTGTCGGGTGAATCTGCTACTGTAAAAAAGCTATACCGGGAGGATGGAAATCAGATCCGACTGCAGCCAGCAAATCAAACGATGAGATCAATCATGGTGGACGCAAATGAAGTTCAGGTTCAAGGAGTGGTAGTAGGCGTCATCCGTAAGTATTGAAGATGCTCTCTTGAGCTGACTTCCAACCTTCGTCACTGATGGCTTGCCATCCTTAGGCGTTCCAGTGCATCAGAAGCAGCACCAGAATCGATACTGGATTCAGCAAGCCTGACCCCTTCTTGCAGTGACGTTGATTGATCTGCCACCGCGATCGCTGCTGCTGCATTAATTACAATAGCCGTTCGTGCTCCACCCTCTTGTCCTTTTAGAACCTGAAGAATAACCGCAGCATTATACTCTGGGTCATCCCCTACAAGAGATTCAAGAGCAGCCGGCTCGAGCCCGAGTTGCTCCGGCGTCACATTGTATTCAAGAATTCCAGAATCTGATAACTCCGAGATGTAAGTAATCCCTGATGGACTGATTTCGTCCATGCCTGGATCACCATGCACGACGAAGGCTCGTAAATGTCCAGTTTCTTGTAGTGCTCTCGCCACGAGACTACGTATGCGCGGATCAGAAACGCCCATGACCTGCCGGAGAGCTCCTGCTGGATTGGTGAGAGGTCCGAGGACGTTCATGATCGTTGTGATTCCTAGCGCTCGACGAACCGGTGCAACATGACGCATCGCAGGGTGCAAAAGAGGGGCAAACATAAAGACGATCCCCACCTCTTCGAGGATTTCCCCCATCCTTTCAGGTGTGAGATTGATGTCCACTCCGAGTGCCTCGAGTACATCAGCGCTTCCACTCCGGGAGGTAAACGACCGATTGCCATGTTTTGCGATTGGGACACCCGCCCCTGCCGCAACTAATGCAGCCGCCGTAGAGATATTAAACGTGGTTACCGTCCCTCCACCCGTACCTGCCGTATCAACTAATCTTTGAGGTTCCGATGAAAATACAGGCACCATGGCTTTACGGAGCGCGCGCACGCCCCCAGCAATCTCTGTGTGCTTAGCACCTTTCGTCCGTAATGCCGCCAGGAGACCTGCCATCTCAATTTCCGAAGCAGACCCATCCATAAATCGATCAAATGCGGCTTCAGACTCTGTCGTAGTTAGGCGTACCCCCTCAACAACCTTGCCTATGAGATCCACCAATTGGAGATCCACATCCTTTTCGGACACGTTAATTCTCCTGAGTTCACATACTATCAATGTTGCTTAAAATCCTAAGCATCATAGCGTCTTTGAGCTAATCTCCTAGGCTTGGGATAAACTTGACATCAACCCCTCCGGATCTACCTTCCTGCGGTGGAATCCCCGCAAGATGTACGACTACGGTTTACTGTCCATTACGACGGATCCGCCTTCCACGGCTGGCAGTCTCAACCTGACCGCAGAACTGTACAAGGGGAACTCATGTCAGCCTTGAGCAACCTTGCTGACAGACCGATTTCCCTGATCGGAGCCGGCCGCACTGACGCTGGTGTGCATGCAACCGGACAAGTTGCATCTGCAGACATGCCCAGTTCATGGACTCCTGAAAGTCTTCGGAGATCCCTTAATGCTATCCTGCCACCAGAGATTTGGATCCAGTCTTCAAGCATCGCTCATCCAGACTTCCATCCTAGGTACGATGCCATAGCCCGAACCTATCAGTATCAGGTCGGGATTGAACCCAAAGCACGTTCTCCGTTTCATGCAGGAACCTGTTGGACACTTGAAAGTCAACTTGACTATAAGCTCCTAGAATTCGGAGCGAGCGAACTTGTGGGCGAACACTCTTTCGAAGCATTCGCGAAGTCAGGGCAACCTGAGCGAGGTTATCTCTGCAGCATATCTCAGGCTCATTGGAGTCACTCGGACCTTGGTTTCTGCTTTGAAATAACCGCCAACCGCTATCTTCATCACATGGTAAGGTACTTGGTCGGAACCATGGTTGATATCGCTCGAGGAAAACGGCAAAAGGATGACCTCCAAAGACTTCTCTCTGCTGATCCAGACCTTACCACATCACCACCCGCACCGCCGCAAGGTCTGTTCTTGGTACATGTGCAGTACCCCGAGCACTTTGAATTTCCCCAAGTCCCTTCCCCAGCCTCCTCAAAGAGCATAGCTAACGCATGAAAATTTTCTTGGATACCGCTGATATCGGAGAAATCCGTCGGGCGTCAGATGCCGGACTTATCGATGGAATCACAACAAATCCTTCACTTATCTCTAAGGTCGCTGGAAGCCGGGATCCGAAAGAGATTTATCTTGAGATCTGCGAAATCGTGGATGGACCCGTCAGTCTCGAGGTCGTTGCAATTGAACGTACGCAAATGGTTGAAGAAGGAAGAAAACTTGCTGGCATTCATGAAAATGCTGTGGTGAAAGTCCCACTTATCGAGGACGGTTTGAAAGCTTGTCGTGAACTCGTCAACAGCGGGATTCCGGTGAATGTTACCCTGTGTTTCTCCGTCTCACAGGCGTTATTAGCCGCCAAGGCAGGTGCGACCTACATATCTCCATTTGTCGGTCGAATTGATGATATTTCTGGGGAAGGCATGCAGCTCATCCATCAAATTCGTCAGGTCTATGATAGCTACGGTTATACTACGGAGATTCTCGCAGCTTCCCTTAGGCACCCTCTGCATGTTGCTGAGTCTATGATGCTTGGCGCTGATTGCTGCACCATTCCGCCAAAAGTCTTATGGCAGTTGGCCAAGCATCCTCTCACAGACAGAGGATTAGAAGCTTTTCTGGCAGACTGGGATACATTGGGAGTTGATCTCTAAGTGCTGAGTCTGACCCGGGATTCGGCTAGGTACAAGGAGGACGCGGAGGAGTGAAAATCGTAAGGGGTTGGTTAGTAAGAAGATTCAGTATCAAGTGGGTACCCATGCTACTCCTGATGGCATGTGCTCCCAAAAATGGCAGTGACGAAGTGCCTCATACTGGCCTGGACACTTTCCCGATACTCGCTGAACTGACCTCAGTGTCTACCCCATTAGAAGTCGTCACTGAACCAAACCAGGAGCGCACTGAACTCAGTACAGACCAACTCTCCCAGAGTCGGAACACAGCGATCGTTCAAGCCGCGAACCGGGTCGCCCCGGCTGTCGTGAGCATTAGCGTGATTCGCACCGGAAGGACAAGAAGCACCTCGATGTGGGAGAGCTTCTTCATGCCACCTCAAAGGAGAAGCGCAGGCTTTGGGTCGGGTGTGATCGTACGCAGTGATGGTATTGTAATAACCAATGACCATGTGATCGCGGATGCTGAACAGATTCGGGTGACTCTTCCAGGCGGAGGAGATTTTGACGCCGAATTGATCGGTACTGACCCACTCGCTGATATCGCAGTGCTAGTTATAGAAGGAAAAGATCTTCCGGTTGCTCCAATCGGGACCGTTGAGGGACTCATGATTGGGGAATGGGCTCTCGCGATTGGAAATCCACTCGGGATACAAGCTGCAGACACTGAACCAACCGTCACAGCTGGGGTGATTTCCGCAGTAAACCGCAATATCGTGCCGTCTGCATACGGAGAATCACAAAATAGTGAAGGATTCTACCTCGGCATGATTCAGACGGACGCCTCTATTAATCCCGGTAACTCAGGTGGACCACTGGTTAATGCAGTCGGTGAGGTCATTGGGATCAATACCTCAATCATATCTCGTAGTGGTGGAAGCGAGGGTCTGGGTTTTGCCATTCCGATTGATCGAGCACTGAAGATCACTGACGACTTACTGAGCCTAGGAGAGGTTCAACGAGCCTGGGTGGGACTCGAGGTAGAACCGGTGGAAGCGGATGCTTGGGGTCGCACACGAGGAGTGCGCATTTCGAGGATTGCCCCCGGATCCCCCGGTGATAGAGCTTCACTCGAGCCCGGGGATCGACTTCTTAGAGTCAATGGTCGCGCGCTTACAGGTCCGCTAGACTTCGAAGGGGCTCTGTTAGATCTCCGTTCTGGAGATCGCCTAGAAGTTCTAGTAGAAGGACAATCTCAGTTGATCTTATTGGAAGCTGAGCAGTTTCCATCGATCACCGCTGAACGTGTTACAGTGTTGCGGGACCTGGAACTCGTGACGGTCACCCCCGAGATCAGAGGGGAACAGGACATTAGTAGTGAACAAGGGGCCTTGGTCACGGGGGTCTCCGACCAATTATCACGTCAACTTGGCATTACGATCGGCGACGTAATCATCGGTATCGATCAGATTATCGTCGCGAGTGCGGATCAGGTCGCCTCTATATTCGATTCTTTGGGAGGGAGTGGGAGAATCACGTTGCACTTTGAGCGGAATCGGGGCTACAACATGCGTCAGTTCTACTGGAGACGATGAGCTTGAATAGTATGAACCGTTATATACACCCCCTCGCGGATCGATACGCTTCCCCGCAGATGCAAGAAATTTTCTCTCCGATGAGAAAATTCGGTACTTGGCGTCGACTTTGGTTAGCACTCGCGGAATCCCAGGCTGAGCTGGGCCTAGAAATTTCTGAAGAGGCACTGAGCCAGATGCGCGTGGCACTAGATAAGATTGATCTAGAATCAGCAGCTGAGTATGAGCGCCGGTTCCGTCACGACGTCATGGCACACGTACACCTCTTCGGGGATGCTGCACCCGCTGCCAGAGCTGTGATTCACCTAGGAGCCACGAGCGCTTTCATTGGCGACAACACAGATCTAATTCTCCACCGGGAAGCACTGACACTAACCTTAAAGCGGGCAGTACGATGCATATCAGCACTTGCGATTTTCGCTGAGGCCTATGCCTCCCTTCCCACCCTGGGCTACACACACTTCCAGCCTGCTCAACCTACAACGGTTGGCAAACGAGCAACTCTCTGGGCTCAGGATTTACTTCTGGATCTCGAAGAACTCGAATACCGAATCTCATCGCTCCGATTCAGGGGTATTCGTGGAACGACGGGTACACAGGCTTCTTTTCTAGAACTGTTTAATGGGGATCACAGTAAAGTTGATGCGTTAGACTCGGCAGTTGGACTGCGTATGGGCTTCGAAAACAGCTACTCGCTGAGTGGTCAGACTTACCCGCGGAAAGTGGACTTCGCTGTTCAAAGCACTTTGGCTGGAGTCGCCACTTCATTGTCGAAGATTGCGCACGACTGGAGGATCCTGGCTCACCTACGGGAAGTCGAAGAACCATTTGAATCCGAACAAATTGGCTCATCTGCGATGCCTTATAAGCGGAATCCGATGAGGGCAGAGAGAATCTGTGCGCTTGCCCGTCATGTGATCGTACTAGCGCAGGATCCCGCCTTCACCGCTGCTACCCAGTGGCTTGAGCGCACACTTGATGATTCAGCCAACCGACGCGTCTCAATACCGGATGCCTTCCTAGCGCTTGATGGGTGCTTAGTCCTTGCTGAGAACGTGGCCAAAGGATTGATCGTCAATCCCGCAGTGGTCGAAAACAATCTCGCGGAACACCTTCCTTTCATGGCAACAGAAACGATCTTGATGCACGCAACAGCACGTGGTGGGGATCGGCAAGACCTGCACGAGCGCATGCGCAAACATTCGATCGCTGCAGCTACAAGATTGAAGGGAGGCAGCAGTGAATCCGATCTTATCCAGTGTATCGCAGAGGATAAAGCCTTTGATGTCAGTGCCGAAGAGTTGGAGGACCTAGTGGATCCAAACCGCTTCATTGGTCGAGCCCCTGAACAGGTAGCACAGTTTCTCCGCGAACAGGTGACACCCATGCTGGAGCGACTTGGTAAGAACGCCGAAGAACTACAATCAACCGAATTACATGTTTAAAGACACGCCCATCCTAGAATCGCAACTAGATCTGCCATTAATTCATCGTGGAAAAGTCCGTGATGTCTACGAAGTGGACGATAAAACCTTATTGATGGTAGCCAGCGACCGTGTGAGTGCCTTCGATGTAGTCCTACCCCAGCCTATTCCTAACAAAGGCGAGGTATTAACTCAGATTACAGCGTGGTGGCTCAAGCAACTTGAAAACCATTTAGAGCATCATTTGATTGCGGTTGACCCTGATGCAATTGTGACACGCCATCCCGAACTCGCTGCGACTCGTCCCATGTGGGAGAAACGGTCGATGCTGGTTACCCGCACAAAACCAGCCCTCGTCGAGTGCATTATCAGAGGGTATATCACCGGTTCAGCATGGAAGGAGTACCGGGACAATGGAACCTTGGCTAATGAGCCTCTACCTGATGGGCTAAGAGAAAGTGAGCAACTTGAGCCCGCTATTTTCTCACCATCAACGAAAGCAGAACACGGCGAACATGACGAAAACATCACCTATGGTCAGGTGGTTGACCTCCTAGGTCCTAATCTGGCTGGTCGGCTGCGTGAGCTTTCGCTAGAGACTTATCAGTTCGGAAGACAAGTAGCCGAAGGCGCTGGCATCATCTTAGCAGACACTAAATTTGAATTCGGAATCGATCATTCTGGTAAACTACTTTTGATCGACGAGGTACTTACACCGGATTCCTCAAGGTTTTGGCCTAAGGAGAGCTATGAAATTGGTCGTGGCCAACCCTCCCTCGATAAACAACCAATTCGGGACTGGCTCGATGCACTTTCAGGCTGGGACAAGTCACCACCACCACCCAATCTTCCTGATGAGGTAGTTCAGGCGGCTACTGCTCGCTATGAAGAAATTTTTCAAAGACTCACCGGCGTCCCACTAGCCGATTTTCAGCCACCTGATTTCAGTCAATCCCAGTGAACCTAGCCCCTGAGGGTTACCCTTTTGTATCTGGTCTGGCGTTGATGGCAATGGCTACCTGGATTGTCGCTATCGCAGGCTTTGGTGGAGGAGTGACCCCAGTCATCGCAGCACTCTTCACGGCCCTGACTATTTTTAATCTCTGGTTTTTCAGAGATCCGAAACGCCTCCACCCTACTGGAGCTGGCTTGGTACTCGCCCCCGCTGAAGGCCGGGTGATTGACATCTCTGAGGTTGCAGAGCCTTCATTCGTGGGCAAGGCAAGGAAGATTTCCATCTTCCTCAGCATATTTGACGTGCATATTCAGCGAGCTCCTGTGGAGGGAGTAGTGAACCACCGAGAATATCGTCCCGGTGCATACAAGGTGGCCTGGGCAGACAAAGCTTCGGAGGAGAACGAACAAGCCTCAATCGGGATCACTACGGAGATGGGTAATGTTCTAGTTCGCCAGATAGCGGGTCTAGTGGCCAGGCGCATCATAACATATCCGTCAGAAGGAGATCGCTTGGAGCGTGGCCAAAGAATCGGACTTATCCGATTTGGCTCCCGCGTTGACCTATTTCTCCCACTTGATTGGGAGATAATATGCTCCGTGGGGGACAGGACTCGAGTGGGATCTTCAGTTCTAGCTCGGCATCCAGTAGAGGCTACCGGATGAAAAAGAATTGGACGCCTAGAGGAGAAAGACTGCGAAAGGGGATCATAATTCTTCCCTCGGCCTTCACTCTAGGTAACCTCTTCTTCGGACTCTACTCGATGGTTTCTGTTGCTCGGGGAGACCTCATTTCCGCTGGGTGGTTTATCATCTATGCGGGAATACTTGATACCCTCGACGGAAAAATTGCTCGGGCCACACGCACCGGAACGAGATTTGGAGCGGAGTTAGACTCTCTGGTGGACGCAATTTCATTCGGTGTAGCGCCCTCCTTCATAATGTTTGAGCTCTTCTTTGCTGATGCTCAGTGGAGCTGGACTTTATCTTTCGTCTTTGTAACCGCGACGGTAATTCGACTTGCTCGGTTTAATCTCGAGGAAGGTGGCCAAGCCAAGAAGTACTTTCACGGGCTCCCGGCACCAGCTGCAGGCATGACCCTCGCGGCATATTACCCGTTTAGTCAAACACCTATCTTCGCCGAGCACTTGAGTGCGTACCCGTGGGAACAGATCGCTCCAGTAGGAACAGTTATTCTCAGCATCCTTATGGTCAGCTCCGTGCCCTATGACAAACTGCCCAAGATCGGCTTTAGCACTCCCCGGGGGATTGTTAATTCGATATTCGTCAGCACATGTCTTCTAACAGCAGTACTGCAGCCGAGATACTACTTCTTCACTGCCTTATTACTTTACATCATTTGGGGACTCTTAAGGTCTATTCTAAGTGGGCGACTAGAGGGAGTCCCTGCAGGTGATATACTTCTTGATGAAGATGAAGACGAAGTAAATGGGCATGGGGAAATCAGGGTGGTCGACTATAGACATCTCGGACCACACGGACCCACTGACCCTCAACTATCAAATGCAGACTCTGCTCGGGAGGACCTCGTTTGAATCATTTTCGTATGGAGATCCTTGTGAAGCCCCGTCCGGGACTTCTGGATCCACAAGGCAAAGCTATCCATCACGCGCTTCGATCACTTGGGTGGAGTGATACCCAAGACGTCCGCGTTGGTAAGGCGATCTATATCGATCTAGAAGCTGAAGACAGTGACACCGCACTTGAGACTGCCCAAGCAATGTGCCGGAAAATTCTGGCCAACCCTGTGACGGAAGATTTCGAGGTGTCAATCGTGGAACATACTGAGAGAATCACGGCATGAGGGTCGGTGTCGTCACATTTCCCGGTTCAAACTGTGATTATGATCTTTATAAAGCTGCACAACAAATCGGTGCGAAAGTAGAATTCATCTGGCACCGTCAGAAGAACCTCGATGCATACGATGCACTTATGCTTCCAGGAGGGTTTTCTTACGGTGATTACCTGCGAGCAGGTGCAATCGCCCGGATCAGTCCTGTTATGGAGGACATCATTGGATTCGCTGAGAATGGCGGACCCGTTCTGGGTATCTGCAATGGTTTTCAGATTCTTTGTGAAGCCGGACTCCTACCGGGAGCCCTAGTTCGGAATGCCTCGCTCCGTTTTGAGAGCAAAGACATCCATCTACGCGTCGAACAAACTGACACTCCGTTTACGAACGAGTATCAGAAGGGACAGATCCTCCGTATGCCAATAGCACACGGTGAAGGAAATTACGAAGCAGACGACCAACTTCTAGAGGCACTGGAAGCTGAGGGGAGAGTCGTTTTCAGGTACGTGAGTTCGGATGGTGAGTTAAGTGATGAGGCAAACCCCAATGGCTCCAAGAATAGTATCGCTGGGTTGACTAATAAGTCAGGAAATGTCTTGGGTATGATGCCTCATCCCGAGCGTGCGATGGAAGAAATCCTTGGATCTATCGATGGAGTGGGTGTTTTTCTGTCACTGGCTACAAACCTATCCACCGTTGTGCTATAACAACGAAATCCAAATGCTGAGACGAGAGGCCTTAATCCCATGAGTGCCGGCGAAAGTGCATCCGTAACAATACCCTTAGTGCCTCCGCGCACGGGCGACCCCGAAATCACTTCAGAACTCGTAGCTGACCACGGTCTTTCCGACGATGAGTACGAGCGCATTTGTAGAATTATGGGCCGTATCCCAACATACACTGAGTTAGGTGTCTTTAGTGCAATGTGGTCGGAGCACTGCGGCTATAAGAACTCTAAACGGCTCCTCCAGTTGCTTCCCACCGAGGCACCTTGGGTTATTCAAGGTCCAGGAGAGAACGCCGGAGTGATTGACATAGGAGACGGCTACGCACTGGCGTTCAAGATAGAGTCACACAACCACCCATCGGCAGTTGAACCCTATCAGGGTGCGGCTACTGGTGTGGGAGGCATCCTACGTGACGTTTTCACGATGGGAGCCCGTCCCATCGCTATTTTGGACTCACTTCGTTTTGGGGATCTGGATAGTGCAAGAGTCCGGTACTTATTCGGTGGAGTTGTTAGCGGGGTTGGTGACTATGGCAACTGCATCGGCGTTCCAAATATTGGCGGGGAGGTAGCGTTCGACCGAGGCTACGAAGGAAACCCAATCGTGAACGCGATGTGCTTGGGTCTGATGAAGAAAGAGGATTTGATTACGGCATCGGCTTCGGGTGTGGGCAATACATTAATGGCGGTTGGTGCCCGTACTGGCCGAGATGGCATCCACGGAGCAACCTTCGCTAGTGAAGAGCTCAGTGAAGAATCAGAGGAATCGTCACGACCACAGGTTCAAGTGGGTGACCCGTTTACTGAAAAACTACTCCTTGAGGCCAGTCTAGAGTTGATCTCCAGCGGCTCGATCACGGGTATCCAAGATATGGGCGCTGCGGGTATTACATCTTCCGCAGCTGAGATGGCGGGGCGAGCTGGAAACGGAGTCGAGATCGATGTGGCTCGAGTTCCAGTGCGGGAGCCAGATATGACACCATACGAGATCCTGTTATCAGAATCACAGGAGCGGATGCTGGTAGTCGCCACCAAGGGTTATGAAGATGAAGTCCACCGGATCCTAGAGAAGTGGGAACTAGAGGCTGAAGAGATTGGGGAAGTGACTGCGGACGGTAGATTCCGGGTCTTAGAAGACGGGGCGGTCGTCGCGGATATGCCGGCCCTACCCCTCACAGATGGATGTCCCACATACGAACGTGAGGGTATCGAGGCCGATGAGGTACGGGAACTCCGAGAGATGGATCTGGCCGAGCATCTTATTCCAGAAGGTGACCTTACAAAAGCATTTCTGCTTCTCCTCGCATCTCCGAATGTTGCTTCAAAGCGTTGGATATATCACCAGTATGATACAACTGTTAGGACATCGACTGCCGTTCGTCCTGGGGGAGATTCGGGGGTAATACGCATCCGTGGGACGGAGAAAGCTATCGCCGCAACAACTGATTGCAATGGACGCTTCGTATATCTCGATCCCAGGCAAGGCGCGATGATTGCTGTAGCAGAAGCAGCTCGGAATTTAGTTTGCTCGGGAGCTATCCCTGCCGCGATTACTAACAATCTCAATTTTGGTAATCCTCTTAAGCAACACATCTACTATCAATTCCGAGAGGCAGTCCTGGGAATGGCTGATGCGTGTAAGGCCTTCGAGACCCCAGTCACGGGCGGGAACGTGTCCTTTTACAATGAAACCGACGGACTAGCAATCTATCCTACACCCGTGATTGGCATGGTGGGGATAATTGAAAATATATCTCACATTTCACCCCAAGCATTCCAGTCTGAGGGTGACGATATTGTCCTTCTTGGGGAGAACACAGCTGAAATAGGAGGAGCAGAATATCTCTATGTGACGGCTGGGCTCGTAGCAGGATTCCCTCCGAGGGTCGACCTCACACGTGAACGGCAGCTCCAAAGAGCAGTTCTGACAATGATCCAAGAGAAGGAATTACGATCGGCGCACGACTGTTCGGATGGTGGGCTTGCATGCGCACTTGCCGAGTGCGCATTAGGTGATGGCGAAGCACCTTTTGGAGTTAATGTAGTGCTTGATGACGCGCTTCCTCCAGTAGCGACCCTCTTTGCTGAATCCCAAGGTAGGATCGTAGTTTCGTGTGCTCCAAATAGGACCGAAAACGTGATTCGACTTGCTATGGACCACGGAGTACCAGCAAGAAAAATTGGGACTGTCGGAGGCAGGGGAGAGTCGTTTCATGTGACCGCAGTATCTGGACAAATCGAAACTGATCTTACGAGCCTACACCAGGCATATTTTGGAGCACTTCCTGCAATAATGAACACCCCGGTATCTTCGGAGGAGTAAAGTGGAACAACCCTCTAAGCTTCCGGAACCGTTCACACCCACCTTCTCGATGAAGCACGCGTCTCTACACATCGACGACCGACCACGAGAGGAGTGTGGAGTTGTTGGTGTGAGTGGGCTGGACTCTGCTTCCGAAAGCGCGTTCCTGAGTCTGTATGCACTTCAGCACAGGGGGCAGGAAGCAGCAGGTATTTTTACTTTTGACGAAGATGGCCCGCACATTCTTAAAGGTGCCGGACTCGTTGGCGATGTATTCGATAAGTGGTCGCTTCGCAAGCTCCTCGGTCGCACAGCTGTCGGACATGTTCGGTACTCAACATCAGGTGGGAATGATCTCGACAACATCCAGCCAATTATCGCTAGATATTCACGTGGGAATATCGCTCTAGCCCACAACGGTAACCTTACAAACCACTTTGACTTACGGAAACGCCTCGTCGACGAGGGCGCGATCTTCAGAACCACGTCGGACTCAGAGACTCTCATCCATTTGATTGCTAAGTCCAGACATGATTCGATTGATGCTCAAGTCGATGATGCTCTGGCTCACCTTGAGGGTGCATACTCAATAGTCCTGGCAATCGACAACGTGATCTATGCGGCACGTGATCCACGTGGTTTTCGCCCTCTTGTACTCGGGCAAAAAGGAGAGGGCCACATTGTCGCAAGCGAGACCTGCGCCCTGGATATTTTAGGGGCTGATTTTGTGCGCGATGTCGAACCCGGTGAAGTCATTAAGATCGTGGATGGGACGGTTGAAAAGCTTAGGTCTCTACCCTCGGCTGACCAACCCGCTCCTTGTGTTTTCGAGCTAGTCTACTTCGCTAGGCCGGACTCTCGAATATCAGGCATCAGCGTCGATCGCGCTCGGCGCGCATTCGGGCGCCGCCTTGCGAGTGAACACCCTGTTGAAGCTGACGCGGTAATCGCTGTACCAGATAGCGCAAACTCGGCAGCCTTAGGCTTTGCCGAATGCAGCGGAATCCCTTTTGAGTTAGGGATGCTCCGGAACCATTACATAGGGAGGACATTCATCAACCCATCCCAGAAGGATCGGGATTTTGGGGCACGGATGAAGTACAATCCTGTCCGCGAAGTAGTCGAAGGAAAAAGAGTTGTGGTAGTAGATGATTCCCTGGTGCGCGGTACAACCAGCCGCAGCCTCGTGCGCATGCTCCGCAAATCTGGTGCAGCTAAAGTGCACTTCCGGATCGGGAGTCCCCCAGTAAGGTGGCCGTGTTTTTATGGTATCGACATGCCCACTAAAGGAGAGCTGATCGGCTCTGCTCTATCCGTAAAAGAGATCGAGGAAAGGCTCGGTGTGGACTCGTTAGGCTATTTATCATTGGACGGTATGTTAGAAGCAGTCGCAGAAACAGGACCGTACTGTACCGCGTGCTTCTCCGGGGATTACCCAGCCCCATTAGTAGATGTGGACAAAGAGTTTGTCTCCGAGCAAGGGCCAACTAACTGCTGAGTCTTTCCACAAACTTGGCTCTAACACTCTTCTGAAAAATAGATGATGATAAAGTCAGGTCGTCTAATCTTCTTCTGCCAAGAACTCTTCTGCTAGATCAACTAACTCGCTGTTCCCCACGTAGAGAGGTACCCGTTGATGCAGTGAGTCAGGTATAACCTCCAACACATCCCGAGCTCCGGTGCTTGCACGACCACCTGCCTGTTTTGCAAGCATAGCAATCGGTGAGCACTCGTAGAGGAGGCGTAATTTACCCTCTGGAGCACCCTTCCCTGACGGATACATGAAGATGCCTCCCTGTAGTAACGTCCTGTGAAAATCCGCCACTAATGACCCGATATAGCGTGAACTGAAGTCACCCCCATCCTTCAAGTGATCAATGAGGAGTTGCTGTCCAGTTTTCCAACTATTGTAGTGAGCTTCGTTTATGGAGTAGACGTGGCGGGGAGGGTCAGGGAAACACATGCTTTCGTGACTTAAAACAAATTCTCCGAGAGAAGGGTCAAGCGTGAAGCCATGTACTCCCCTGCCTGTGGTATATACAAACATGGTGGATGATCCATAGAGGACATAGCCTGCTGCAACCTGATGTTTACCAGCTTGCAAGCAGTCACTCAGTTCTCCTCGCTCTGAACTAGAGATCTTGGAATGAATGCTGAAGATTGTTCCGATTGATACGTTCACGTCGATGTTCGACGAACCGTCCAGTGGATCATAAATGACGACGTATTCTCCAGATGGGAAGCTGTCCGGCGCCGGCCAAAAAAACTCTTTCTCCTCAGAAGCCATGCAGGTGATTAAGCCCGTGTGATGTAGGATCTGGCGCATCACATCATCCGCAAAAATGTCGAGCTTCTGAACTCGCTCCCCATGGGAGTTTTCTTCCCCTGTATCCCCTAGCATCTCAGATAATCCCGCATGATTGACCTCACGAGAGATAATCTTAGCTGCTAAAGCAATGTCGTTGAGCAAACCCGTGAACACACCAGTTTCTTTAGGCACCTTCCGCTCCTGCTCGACCAGAAAACGGGAAATCGTAAGGCCTTGTTTTTCAAACATAAATCGGGAACCAGAGATGTCGCAGATGGAAGAAGCGGAGGATAGAAAAGGAGTCTGGCCAGGTCAAGATTCACAAAGCTTTATGGGTAATATAGTGCTCAACTAACCCAGTAATCAGGCTTAAGAATCGGCTTCTTCTTGAGCCAAAACTTCTCATTCTCAGTACTATTTGTGGTTCGTAAGAAATGAGCTCTAAAGGTATAGGTGAATCCAACAAACATGCGCTGACCTTGTTCACCAGCAATCGCTGAAATCGACCTAACGCCCTCTGCAACCTTGTCCCACTAATCCTTAGCCTTCTTCCTCATCTTTTCCGAATAAATCGTGCTGTCTGTGGTCGATGATGCGGGCCTTCTCCTCACTATCCTCTTCTGTGAGTCGGTCTCGGAGGATTCGTCTAACCCTTAAATCATTATAGATGCCGGCGACAAGCATGATAACCATCCCCGCCAACAGGCCGAAAAAGGCTACCACTGTGATGGGAACATCATACAGCGTTATTACGCCCAGCTTCAAGGTGACCGTCTCTGAGCCATTAACCGACCCGAACAACCACCCCAAGCCCACAACCAATAGGATACCTATCGCACGGATGATTCTACTCAACTCTGTCCCACCAGTTCGGGTTGGCTAGTCTCCTTTCCAGCAAACGTTGCCCCTGTCGTCCTTTCCAATCCTACGTGGGTATAACATCCAATCCGCTCTGAATCACCATCGAAGGCGACGACCTTATTTCTACGCGTCCGACCTAGAATTTGGCCGGGGTACCGTCCCACACGCTCTATGAGAACTTCATCAATCCGTCCTATTTCCCTAGCATTAATCTCAGCTTGGATACCGCGACTCACTCTGATGAGTTCCTCCAGCCTTGCTTGAGCTTCGAGCGTAGGAAGGAATTCATTAGCAGGTAAGCGTGTCGCAGGAGTCCCCTCTCTAGGTGAGTATTTATAGGTGAACGCCTCGTCAAAGCGAACTGTCCTCATCAACTCCAGCGTATCCTGAAATTCTTCGTCAGTCTCACCCGGGAAAGCCACAATAATATCAGTAGAGAGTGCTATTTCAGGGATCTCCGCCCTCACCATCTCAACTTTCTCTAGAATGACCTCCACTGAGTACCTTCGAAGCATGCGCTTCAGAGTTCGATTGTTACCCGATTGTGCGGGAAGATGTAGGTGTTCACAAACCGCTGGTTCAGTCGCCATCACCTCTACAAGCTCTGGCGTGACGTCATTCGGATGGGGTGAAGTGAATCGCACACGCTGAATTCCCTCTACTTGGGCGACCTCCGATAGCAGATTGGGGAAGCTAAGGTCCATCGATGTGTAAGAATTTACGGTCTGCCCTAACAGCGTGACCTCTGTAACTCCCCTTGATGTCAAATCTCGAACTTCATTCAGAATTTCTAGCGGATCTCGATTCTTCTCTGGACCCCGAACATAGGGGACGATACAGAACGTGCATCGATGATTACAGCCACGTTGGATAGGAATCCACGCTGTGGGTCCCTCCGTACGTCTTTGCTCTAAGCCTTGATAATTCTCGCCTAAGCTGAGGTCTAGGATAGCAAGTTGAGGACCACGAATCCTTGAATTACTCTCCCTATCACTGCGATATCCCTCAAGGTTCTCAAGTGCATCCGGCAGGCCACGATAACCGTCTGGGCCCATCACCAGATCTACATACGGTGCCCGCTTAAAAAGAGTCTCTCCCATCCTTTGAGCCATGCAGCCTGTGACACCAATCACTAGTTCGGGCCGCTCACGTTTGAGGCCGTTAAGCTGGGCTACACGGCCGAGCACACGGTTCTCTGCATGCTCGCGGATTGCACATGTGTTTACCAAAACTACATCCGCATCCTCAGGTGCTTCGACAATCTCAAATCCATCATTCGTGAGGATGCCTTCCATAAGCTCACCGTCGCTAATGTTCATCTGGCACCCATACGTTTCGACGTAGGCTCGTTTTGAGCGAGTACTCTTGGTCATCTTAGGATGGCAGTACGGTTTTGAGATAATTCAAGGTATAAATGCTCCTTGTCACCCTGCAGAGTGCCACCATACCGAGGCCCCGACAAACCATCACTGTCTCGGTCGAAGCCGATGAGGCCTACCCGCAGGTAATCTCCGGTAAGGGCCGTCCCGCTTTCACCCTCGACAATAACCTCCGCAGGCCCGCCAATACGAGACGCCTTATATGCCAGTCCTTTATCGTTAGCCATCTCTCGAAGTTCCCGACTCCGTTCTCCTGTAATCCGCTGCGGGACAGGGTTGGGAAGGCCCGCAGCCACCGTTCCATCTCTCGGAGAGAAAGGAAACACGTGCAAATATGTGAACGGTAGTTCCCTAGTAAGACTACACGTTGCTGCATGGTCTGCCGGTGTCTCACCTGGGAATCCCGTGATCACATCAGCCCCAAGTCCAAGTGGCCAGATTCGATCTGCGATCTCAAGTACGCGGCACCGGTACTGTTCCCTAGTATGCCAACGCCGCATTCGCTTAAGAACTGGATCAGCTCCACTCTGGAGTGGCATATGTAGGTGGGGCGCAAGTTGTCCGCCCGAGGTCGCCAATAATTCGATGGTGAGGTCATCAATCTCGGTCGCCTCAATGCTACCCAACCGAAACCGAACATCTGGGAGTTTCTCCATTAGCTCGGCTACAAGCCTGGATAATGTCCACTCTGGAGCAAGGTCCCTTCCATAGTGTCCGATATGGATCCCAGTAATGACGAGTTCCGCATGTACTTGAGCCAAAAGTTTTGCTTCTGCGAGTACTTGACTAGGGTGGCGCGAACGCGAGTATCCGCGGGCCAGCCTCGTAGCGCAGAAGGCACACTTGCGGTCACACCCGTCCTGGACCTTAAGCCAACCACGAGCTGCGCCTTGACGCATCCGAAGGAGCTCCCCTCCTATCGGTTCAGTGTCGATACGGTCTAGGGAGGATCGGAGTTCGATTTGTACAGGAACATTCGATGCTACTAGCGATGCAACCGCTACCGGATCATGCCCCTCCACTACTCCTGATACCCCATCCATGGAATGATAGTTGTCAGGGTTGAGAGCAGCGGAGCAACCGGTCACAACTATCTTTGCAGATGGCACTTCACGCTGCAGTCGTCTAATAAAACGGCGCGCATCCGCATCAGCTTGATTGGTCACTGTACACGTATTTACAACGAAAACATCAGCCTCTAGACGTTCTGTGGTCGTCTTAGCTCCCCAAGCCTCAAGCTCCTGACGCATGCGTTCCGTGTCATATTGGTTTGCTTTGCAACCAAATGTGTGAAAAAGAACGCGCAAGGTGAGTATGGTCTCGTTGAAGTCCTTTGGACCGCTATTGAGCTAGTATCCGGAAACCCGGAGTGATATCGTCGCTCGCCAGAACGCTTCTGTGAGAACAGAGCCAGATCTTCGACCACGTTCAATAGCAGCATCTACACCGCCTAGTACGATATCGTCAGCCTGACTCAAAGAAAGTCCCAGCCCAGCAGAGAAGATCCGTTCTGTCGCGACACCAGTTCCAAGAGAGAAGGGCAGCTTTCCAGTCCGGTACCCAAACCGAAGAGGAAGTGCCAGACCGAAAATATTCGCCCGTGAGAGCTCGACCCCAACGCCGATATTGCTTGTGCTCCCTACCGTGGTTGGAGTATCAAGGTCCCTCTCAATGTCCGCCCAATCCGCCCGTATCGCACTAGCAGTGATCATGAGCCCGGGTGCAAGCACGATGCTAGTGCCAAGACGATACTGCATCGGCAGGGAAAAACTCCGGTCCATACCTGAAGTATCATCGGACGCAGTTGCATTTAAGTCACCGGACCAAGTAACACTGGCTGCCACTCGGGCGAATGTACCGAGATTCGCAGCCATTCCACCGGTTAGAGAACTTCCTGAATATGTCCAACGACTACTCGTCTGGTATGACCCCAGAGCTCCAGGAAACGATAACGCGCTAAAGTCCCGTTCAAGTTGGCGCAGTATTGAACCCGCATAGCGACCAAAACTAAATCCGAGCGCAGCGCTGGTACCTATAGGTCTTGAGTACCCAAAATTTAGGCTCCCGATCGATCCATCCTGTTCGAAGAGATCTGTGACTTCACTCTTCTCCCCTCTGAGGTCCAACTCTAAAGACCTCTGACTCTTGTAGTGCTGATCCAGGAACGAACTGAGGCTCAATGTGAATATGCCGGAGAAGCCTGGATAACCGACCCCCATCAACGGAAAACGGCTTCCTTGGATACTTCCTGATTTTCCTGATTCGTGGTCATAGTCCACCCACGATGGCTGACCCACAATTACCGCTGTCGGCACAATGAACATCCCCGCTGCTGCAGGATCACCAGGTAGCAAACCACTTCCCCAAAGCCCGATCCCTAAGTTCCCAAGTGCTCGAGCACGACCATCAAGTGCCTCGACCGGGAGACCCATACCCGCCGCATTGTAGAGAGATTGGGCACCTGATGGAGTAGCAACTAAAGAGATAATGAATGCAAAAACCAAAGTTCGTATGAACTGCTTCATGGCAATTCCATTGCTCGACCCACAGTGACTACCAATCTGAGAACGGGACCATTCTCATCTCCCGGTCCGTGAAAAGATGCATATGCAATTGAGATCGGCTCAAACACCGATAACAGTGCCAATGTCTTACTAGGGCTAATCCCATCTTGGCTATCTAAGAGGTCTCTGACAAACTCTGTAATTGGAATTTCAATCTCAGTCCCGGCTTTCGCGCCAAAAGCATCAGGTCCAACTCGTTGTCCTAACAAACCGGTGAGGGATTCACCCAACGGTGCCTTCGGTAGAGCATCTCGCCTCAGAACCTGGCGAACGTCCAATCCGATAGAATCCGTCGGCTGAAAAGCTTGTTCACCCCGTTCGCTTTTCAGGGTAATCGCAGCATAGTTCAACTCTAGTGGTTTAAGTTCTAATGGACATCCACCTGCAGCCACACATAGCTCAGCAGGTCCATCCAGATGAGTTGGAATTTTCACGTTGAGCACTGTTCGCCATGCAGGAGCTCCACCGATCCGGATACCATTCGCAGGTGCCTCTGGGATCGGATCGTACACAAAACTTATCTCATCACGCTGAGCACTCAGCACGATAATCGTATCTGGATTAACGCTCGGACGGGTGTCGAGCCTTAGAACTACCCTAGAGACCTGTAAACGAGCATTGTCCGTGAACGATTCGATGCGGGCACCTCGACTAACATCCGCAGTATCTGCCCAAGCCTCCACTTGTACTGAGTCCAGCTCGAACCAAGCCGAGTCACCTTCAGCGGGATCCCATACGGTTGTGCCAATTGAGGTCACTGGACCAGCCCCAGGCTGAGGCCATAGTCTTAGATCATTCAGGGTATCCACCGCGGTCACCCACGTCACCGTCCTTTTATCCCAAGGCGTTTGTGTCGCGCCTAAACCTAGCTTTACTGGACCATTATTAGTGCTGGCAATCGTGTCAAAAAAAGCAACGACTCTGCCCCCGACAAATGTCAAACTCGAGTCAGGGCGAGTAGTTCCTGTAGTATCTCGAACCTGATGCACCTTGGGGTAGGTTGCGAACCGAACTAGGGTGCGTGCGTTAAGAATTTCTGCAAACCCCTTGGCTACGACTCCAGTTCCAAGTTCCCATGGGGCTCCATATCCGCCAAACACTTCCAGGTCTGAAGCAAAGTCCTCCCAAGGGATTTCGATCTCAAGGGTTATCGGTTCCTTGGGTAAGAGGTCTGAATCCAAGGTCATGGGATTCTCCTCTTGGCACGCCGCTATACCTATAGAAACCAGACCAATTAGGCTAAGAGTTAGTGATCTATGCACGTTATTTCATCTGAGGAATTCTCATCATTCAGCACTGATAAGCATGCTGGAAGAGAGGAGTCTGATTTATGATTACTGTTCATCTAATCCTTTCCAAATCCTGGGGAGACGAGGCGAGAGTCCTGTGAGAATCTCATATCCAATCGTATCCGCCTGTTCTGCAACGTCATCAACTGTAATCTGCTCATCTTGATCTGAACCGATCAACGTTCCTACGTCACCCAAAGATACATTAGGGATCTCAGAAATGTTTACCACTGTTACATCCATTGAGATCCGTCCGATGATCGGTGCGCGACAACCGTGAATCACGATCGATCCTCGATTTCCCAACATCCTCGGGATCCCATCCCCATACCCGATCCCGAGACTCGCCCAACACTCGTTAGTTTCAGCCCGGTAGGTAGCACCATATCCGACAGTGTCTCCTGCATGAGCTTGCCGGATGTGGACGACCCGGGCGTAGACAGATACGACCGGCTCAGGATCCGGGAGACCCACACCCGCCCTGCCACCGTAAAGAAAGATCCCGGTGCGTATCGCTGAGGCTGCGAATTCTGGAATTCGCAGCGCACCAGCACTGTTTACTATATGAATTAGCACGCTATCCGGAACATCTAGCTGCCTGAGTGCATCCTGAAAACGCGTCCATTGTTCTAGGACTGTGTCATGACCTTCATCGGCTGAATGGAGATGAGTGTAAGAGCCCACCCATCTGGCACCAAGTTCAATCGCATGATCCAGGTCACGCTTCCAACTGCTAGCATCCTTCCAATTGAAGCCAGCTCGGCCAATACCCGTGTCAATCTCAATATGAATCTCTGCAGCTCGGCCAACTCGCTCAGCAGCATCAGTCACTAGGCTAAGGGCTTCGGGACTGGAAATACCAAGCTGCAGTCCCGCCTCCACAGCCGCTTCAGTGGACGCAGGTGGAAGAGGACTGACAATCAGAATTGGGTATATGACACCAAGTTTTTGAAGCTCTAGCCCCTCGTCCAGAGTAGCTACACCAAACCCCCATGGATTAGTAGTCTCCAAAGTTTGTACGACCTGAGATAGGCCGACTCCATAAGCGTCAGCCTTAACCATCGGGATCAATCGGGAACTCGACCCTACAACCTCTTGGAGGGTAGAGACGTTCCGAAGCAGAGCATCTGCTTGGACTTCAACCCAAGCACGGTCACTAGGATTAGTTAACATAGGCATCTCAAAGATGCCAAGAAACTGGGCTTCCGAACATGAGCCATCCAACTAGATACTTGCTCAATGATACAATCCAACAAGGATATCGAAACTAACTCTCTTCATTTCCAAGGCCCTGGTATGCTCGAAAGAGCTGCCCAACTCGTGCGGTTTTTACGAAAACACTGCCCCTGGGATAGAGAACAAACTGCTGAGAGTCTTATACCGCACCTACTAGAAGAGGTACATGAGGTTGTTGATGCAATCCGTAAGGGTTCTGATGAGGACCTTGAAGGAGAGTTGGGTGACTTACTCTTAAACTTGGCCTTTCAAATCGTGGTCGCTGAGGAATCCGATAGTCTCGACACTAAAAGTGTCTACCAGCGCCTCGAAGAGAAAATGGTCCGGCGTCACCCACAACTATTCGGCAATGATGAGCACCAAGACTGGGAGAAACTAAAGAAGTCAGAAAGAGCAAAAACAGAGGGAGTGTTGGCAGGCATGGCGAGTGGGCTGGATCCGCTCACGGCGTCATACCGAATTCAAGAACGAGTTGCTGGTGTCGGGTTCGATTGGGAGGACTACCGAGGAGCTCGAGAGAAAGTAGTCGAAGAACTCGAGGAGGTTACACAGGCAGCTGAAGCTGGAGACTCAACTGGACTAGAAGAGGAACTGGGAGACTTGCTTTTTGCCGCCGTCAACCTCACTCGGCTTGCAGGTTCACATCCCACCACGGTCCTTGCGCGAGCGAACATGAAGTTCCGCAACCGCTTCGAGCTACTGGAGAAATTCGCTCGAGACAATGGCATTATTATTGAAGACTCTAGCCTAGAAGTCCTCGACTCACTGTGGGAAAAAACAAAGAACACATGAAGGTTTCCTAGTATCCGGCCACCTTGTTAACAACGTTCCGCCACTCCTTGATAGGAGAACTTCCTAAATAGCACTGCAAGTTGTGTAGAATCAGGTCTGTTTCGCGCCGCCAAAAACCTCGAGACACCGCTGAAACATGAGGTGTGATTAATACTTTCGAGTGACCCCAAAGCTCGTGGTCCCCCCTAAGGGGTTCTTTCTGGAAAACATCCAGTGCTGCACCACGCAGTTTCCCAGTATTAAGCGCGTCAATCAGAGCTGTTTCGTCAATTAGTTTACCTCGAGCAACATTGATGAGCACCGCTCCCTGTTTCATGTGGCTAAACGCTTCTCTGTTCATCATACCGCGGGTCTCTGGCGTATCAGGCATTGCTAAGACAACAACGTCACTCTGGGCGAGGCAGGTTTTAAAACCTTCATCTCCACTTAAAAGCTCTATTGTTCCTGCAAGTATACCCTCAGCAGTTGGCACTACATCTTCTAGCAATGGAGTGCGCTTTAGGGCCATTACCCTTGCCCCGAGACCAGCTATTCGTAACGAAACCTCATAACCAACTCCACCGAAACCCAAAACACCAACCGTCAACTCAGAAAGTTCATTGAGCGGCGCGCCTTCCATGTAATACGGTTCGGTATCCCAGATGGATTTCTTCTGGTTGGCCACTGCTAGGTCTAGACCTCTCCCGAAATACAGGATCATTGCCAGAACTGTCTCGGCCATTGGTTTAGCATGAATACGAGCCGAGTTAGTAAAAATGACATCGCTCTCAAGCATGGATCGGGTTAGAGAACTTCCGACCCCTGCAGCCCCAGAATGGACCCATCTCAAATGGGGTGACGCTTCCAAGAGTTTTGCCGGGATTCCATAACCAAAGTAAAGATCTGCCTTTTCAGTTGTCTTAAGAACGGCAGGTGATACACGGGCCGCCCCGTCGCCTGATCCATCTGTTGCTTCGTCGATAACAACGAGTTCCCATTCTCCTGGTAGGCTGGATCGAATCTCCTCAGGCACCCATAAAGGCATCGCCCATATAGGCCGCCGATCCATCATGTCTAGAACCGCTCTAGGCATCTTTAGTCTACCTTATCAACAACACACGCTATGAGCTAAATCCTACGGATAAAGCCGGTTCATAAGTCGTGGGAAGGGAATCATTTCCCTGATATGATGCCGCCCAGTGATCCAGGCCACGGTCCGTTCAAGACCCAGACCAAACCCAGAGTGAGGGAAGCTCCCATAGCGTCTAAGGTCTAGATACCATGCGTACGCCTGCTCAGGCAGACCCTCTTCACGGATTCTGGCCATCAAACGGTTGAGGTCATCCTCTCGTTGGCTTCCACCAATAATCTCTCCATACCCTTCTGGAGCAAGCAGATCATTGCACAGCACTGTATCCACGTCCTCAGGGTTTTCCTTCATATAGAATGCCTTCGCGCCCTTCGGGTAGTTGTACACAAAAAGAGGAAGGTCATGATCCTCCATCAATGCAGCTTCATCCGTTGCCCCTAGGTCCATACCCCACTCAGTGTTGGAATCTTTTCCTTTTAAGATTTCCAGCGCTTCAGTGTAGCTGATACGGGGGAATGGAGGGCAGATACCCTCAAGCTTGCCGGTCTCTCTCTCAAGCACCTGTAATTCATCAGAACACCTCTCAAGAGCTCTTTCTACTAAATACGATACAAACTCTTCCTGGAGGCGCATATTATCATCTGAATCGGCGAAAGCGACTTCGGGTTCAACCATCCAGAATTCGGTCAAATGCCGACGGGTTTTAGATTTTTCTGCACGGAATGTTGGGCCAAAGCAATAGACCTTCTGGAATGCAGGACAGGCAGCCTCAACATAGAGTTGCCCAGTCTGTGCGAGGTACGCTGTCTCATTGAAATAGTCGGTCTTAAACAGGGTGCCAGCATGCTCACCAATTGCCCCGGTGAGGATAGGTGTATCAATCCGGACGAACTCCCTGGTATAGAAGAAGTCGTTGATTGCTTGGGAAACCTCAGCTCGGACACGAAGAACCGCCCTCTGTTGAGCAGAACGTAGCCAGAGATGGCGGTGATCAAGCAGAAAATCCACCCCGTGTTCCTTGGGTTGAATGGGGTAGTCATCTGCAGTAGCAAGCAGCTCTAAGCCATGGATTTCAATCTCATAGCCCCCCGGTGCACGAGCATCCTCCTTCACCTTACCCTTGATAGAGACAAGCGCCTCTTGGTTCAGGGATTCATATAGTTCCCATGTAACTCCATCCACACTATCTCGGACAAGCACGCATTGCACGGTGCCGGTCCCATCCCGGGCCACTACGAACGCGACTTTTCCATGCCCACGAGTCGTTTCGACCCAGCCCTGTAGGGTCACCACTTCAGCCACATGGTCACCCAACTTGTTGATATCAACTAGCAAGTCGCTCGAAACCTCCACTTTAGATGCAAAACCTGTGAGAACGACTAGCGCATCCTAGACATCTAGCCAACCCCAAACATAGCAAGTCGATCTTGATACCGTGATTCTATGAGTTCGGAGAGGCGCTTATGGTCAATATGTTCAAGATCTGGATCGGATGAAATGATCTGCCTCGCGGTCTTTTGAGCTAAAACAAGTAGATCTTCATCTGCTATAAGATCAGAGAACCGGAGAATAGGATCACGCCCATGTTGCTGACTTCCAAAGAAATCTCCCTGGCCCCTCATACGCAGATCCGCTCGCGCTATCTCAAAACCATCTGTGCTTTCTCGAAAAATATTCAACCGCTCGCGCGCGCCCCCTTCGGGTTCCGCAATTAAGATACAGTGACTCTTGGCGGGACCCCTTCCCACTCTCCCCCTTAACTGGTGCAACTGGGAAAGTCCAAAGCGCTCAGCATTTTCTATGAGCATCACAGAAGCATTGGGTACATCTATACCCACTTCGACAACTGTAGTAGCCACCAGGAGGTCAAGATCCCCTCTCGCGAACGCACTCATTGTGTCGTCCTTCTCGGATGCAGGAAGCTGTCCGTGCAGTAATCCGAGCCTAGAGCCGGGAAATACCTCAAGCTTCAATCGCTCAAATTCCTCTGTTGCAGCAAGCAAATCAAGCTTGTCAGACTCACTGACAAGCGGATACACCAGGTATGCCTGACGACCCTCTTCAATCTGAGTGCGTACAAACTTGTATACAGACTCTCTCTGCGCAGGTGCTCTTAATTCAGTCTTAACCGGCTTCCTTCCAGGCGGAAGTTCATCTAGGATGCTCAAGTCAAGATCCCCATAAAAAGCCATGGCCAGTGAACGGGGAATCGGAGTTGCAGACATCACCAGCAAGTCGGGACGGTTATTTTTCCCCTTAAGGAGTGCCATACGCTGGCGGACTCCAAATCGGTGCTGTTCGTCGACAATCAAGAGACCAAGATTCTGGAAGGAAACTGAATCCTGAATCAGCGCATGTGTACCAATAATGACTTGCCCGGAGCCAGATTTAATTGCTTTTAGTGCTTGATCACGTTTCTGACCCTTCAAACTCCCCGTGAGAAGGACGACATTAAGTCCTAGAGGTTGGAGCACGGAATGAACCTGACGAAGGTGTTGTTCAGCGAGGATCTCAGTTGGTGCCATAAGCGCTGACTGATAACCCCCTTCCGCTGCTAAAAGCATCGCGAAGAGCGCCACGATGGTCTTACCTGCTCCAACATCGCCCTGGAGCAGTCGATTCATTCTCCGGTCCAGCTGCATGTCGGAATAAATCTCACTCAATACTCGGGCTTGAGCCTTAGTCAGTTCAAATGGGAGAGCCTTATGAAGTGGGCGAATTAATTCGTTTGAGCGTTGGTGCAAGATCCCAGGCCCTAACTCGGTTGCCTTCCTCCTGGCTTGTGCTTGAACGATCTGTAAATGAAAGAGTTCATCGAATGCGAGCCTGCGACGACCACGCTCTGCATCAGCCAGATTTCCGGGACGGTGTATCAGTGATAAGGCCTCATGTAGGTTAGGTAGTCCAAGTTCCTGCCTCTCACGCTCCGACATGTACTCGTCATCAGGCACCCATTCCAACAATTTGTTGAGGTTGGATTCGAAGATCCTCCTGAGGACCCATTGAGGTACTTCCTCGCTCGCCGGATAGCTTACAAAGACCCTGCCACCCATTTCACTATCCCCATCCTGCGAAAGGGTGATGAATTCTCGTGGTTGAATCTGGCGACCGTGAAAAAATTTGACTGGACCGCTAGCCAATAGGACATCTCCCTTGGTCAACTTACGATCAAGCCAAGGTTGACCGGGCCAAGATGCGGTGATGATCCCTGAATCATCTTCCAGAACTGCCTGGAAAATCCGCAATCCGGTACGTGTGGGGATCACACCCTTACTCCGTACTCGGCCAATAACCGTCACCTCCAAGCCAACCGCTAAGTTAGCGATTGGGGTGATCGTTGATGCATCGTCATAGCGGCGAGGTATGTGGTATAAGAGGTCCCGCGCAGACCCGATACCCATCCGAGCTAAAGCGTCAGCCCGCTTAGGACCCACACCTTTCAAGAACTGCACAGGTCGATCAAGGTTAGAGAACGTCATTATTATGAATCCTTAACATTCATCCTTGGTCGAGTAATCTGGGGACCTATCGGAGGCCAATCCGTCTTCGAATAGCCCACTCAGCACACAGAAGTGTAATCACCAGAAGATACGGCCACGGATAGGTGCGCATTGGCCGCTCTGACCTTTCATCATTAGCGACCGTAACAGCGGCTGACTCTGGTGCTTTCGGCTCTTCAGAGGGAGAAATCATCTCTCCGGAAATCATCTCCACATCGAAACGTCCTTCTCCGATGAGTTCGCCAGATGGCGTTCCGAACCTGTAATGATACAATCCGGGGGGGAGCATGCCCGATGAGGGGTTGGTACCTCCAACTATAACTGTGTCAATCAGCAATGAGTCGTTCTTCAAAAGTCGTAGATTCATTATTGTCGAATCTCCGGGGACTATCCAGGTAACCGGCTCCTTTCTCCGGAACACCCATTTGGTCGGTCGAGGCTCACGGGCTACTGGCTTTTCATCTGCGAATAACCACCCTGTGACCCCAGACCAGAGCCTTCGATAAGTCTCCTCACCCTCACCCTCTCGCGCCGCCCATCTCCAGAAACCTGACGCAAGTCCAAATACTCGTCTGTTCGGACCACCGTCGTCGAGATATAAGACAGCTTCAGAGGTACCTGTTCCCCTCAACTGTACACGCACGGGAGATCGGGTTTCTTCCCTATTGAGGGGAATAAGGAGATCAGTGAGCGGGGGCAGCCCGAGAAACGTTGTGCCTGCTAGCTCCCCTGAAAGAGGAGAAGGTGGCAAGTCACCTGATACATACCATTCACCACTTCTGCCAACCTCAGTGTCAAAGCCTGCAATAGCGGCACCGCTACTGTCAGCGGGCAGAAGAATCGCACGCATACTTTTCTCTAGAAGGCCTAGCGTCCAAGAATCTGAGTTTCCATCCAACCCATGGAGCACCACCAGAGTCGCTCCATCTACTGCGCGCCGTACTCTACTCGTATCCACCGGTATGGATCGAGCTAAAGCCTTTCCGAGCGAAACAAACTTATCAGGACCTGCCCGAAGATAGCCTGTCACTGGAAGTCCAGTAACATCGCCAAGCACGGGCAATAGATGACGTAGTTCCCAATCGGGCTTAAGAGAAACAAGCACTACTGCATTCTCTTCGTTACCTACAATCCCATATGCCACCGCTTCATCATCAGACGTGAATGCATCACCATCTACTTGCAGGTGCACTGTGTAACGGATACGGCCTTCAACATTCGGAGCCACAATCGGTACTTCTAGGAGGTTTACTAGGCCCGTCTCAGGGAGGTCTACCTTGAGTGATACAACCTCAGCACCTTCGGCTCGAATCGTTAGTTCTGCACTGTCAGCCCCCAACCCATGTATCTCAATTTGGCCAAGGATTGTACTCCCTGGAAGAACTGCATCTTCTACCTCAAATGCAGAGATGCCACCGTTCCGAATATTGTCCCCAAAGCCTTCATACGTGACGTCTAGGGGCAATTGTTCAAGAGTCGCATACAAAGCCACTCGATCCTCAAGTCTAAGGTCAGAGAGAACGCGCACAGACCTCACCCCTCCTTCGGCTGCATACTTGAGAGCCGGAGCCAATAAAGTATTCACATCTTGAGGGCGTAATCCTGAATCCGTCTCATTGAGGGTAAGTGGATTCACTACTTCGCCGAAGGTGAAAACTCTCCACCCCTCCTCTATCAACTCCTTTGAGCGTTCAATCGCTCTATCCCAAGCGGTCAGTTCGTCCTCACCCGCTAACATGCTGATTGAAGCATCCAAGAGGACCCAACCTTCAACCGTTGGATTGCTGGAATCCCCGACGGGAATCTTGAAGTCGAACAAAAGCGCAAGGAGCATCACGAAAACGCTGGCGCGGATAAAAGCCAGCCAGCGCGAACTAGTGGTGGGAAGTTCGACACGGCGGTATACCCAATAGGGATACATGAGCAGTGCGCTGGAAAGCGCAATAAACAAAAGTGCTCGAATCACCTCATGTGCAAGGCGGCTACTGCGCCCCTCCCTGCTCATCACCCTGTGACTGCAATGACCCTAATCCTATCACAGGGCCAGTACCTGGTATCGACTCAAGTAGATCAACCCGTGTAATCAGCTCTTCACCCCACCGAACTTGGTTATCAGATGGTACGGGATCTCCCGCTGGTAGATCAACCGCCAGCGGATCCATATGCTCACCGTTGCGCTTCATCATTTCATAGTGCAAGTGATTCCCGGTAGCCTGGCCAGTCATGCCGACATAACCAATGATCTCGCTCTGTCTAACACGGCTTCCAAGTTGTACCTCTGACCTAAAGCTGCTCAAATGGGCGTAGCGCGTTACAAAACCGTTGGGATGCTGGATCTCTACAGTATTACCAAAGCTCCCTTTCCATGCCCGGTGAGTGACCACCCCATCAGAAGTCGCCATAATCTCCGCTCCTGCGTCGGCCGCATAGTCAACTCCGCGATGGGCACGCCATGTCCTTAAGATCGGATGTAAACGGGAGGGAGAGTAGCGAGAGGAGATCCGGCGATATGCCAACGGTTTAAGTAGGAACGCTCGACGGACTGAGTTGCCTTCCAGATCAAAGTACGACCCTTCTCCATCCTTATTCGGATCGAACCAAATTGCGTGGTAGGGTGTCCCCGAATTCACCAATTCAGCTGAAAGCAAGCGACCGGAACGCATTGAACCGTCAGGGCGCACCTCTCTTTCAAATGCGAATCGATACGTGTCACCTACTCGGATTTGGCGGGAGAAATCAACTTGCCATTGGAACACTTGGTCAAGTTCGTCAATTAGGGAGTTTCGGTCTTCAAAAGGAACACCACCTAGGTACTCATTGTTAACGACCGCACTCCAGAGAACCGTTTCTATCTTACCGGAAGCCAGAAGTGTATCCACATAGATCGGTATACGGACCAACTCGGAGTGCCATCCAAGCTCGTTCCGTGTCAAGCGAACTGTCTCATCAGCACTGACTACTACATCAAGACTTCGTAGCCACTGATCATCCCTGAGATAATGAAACACTAATTCTGTACCAGCCGGCATTCTTCTCGGACTCGCGTATTCTCTAAAGGCAACCAGAAGAGCTGCTTGATCATTTGCGGATAGGATACCATCGAGAAGCAAGCCTAGCGTCTGGTCCTGTCCGAGAGAGAGCAATTCCACCTGTTCAGAAGGGTTTGCATACACAACATCGAGAGAACCCGCATCCGGCGTAGTATCAGGAAGGCAAGACGTGTTCAAAACAGCACAGAGTGCCACTGTCGTCCAGAGTTTAGTTATTAGTCGCTCCCGAGCCACCGAATTGCCCCTCAGCCGATGAATTGACTGCCTGCCGGTGGAAGTTTCCCACCGGACAGAGTCGTGTAGCACTAGTTATCTGAACAATCTAACGAATCAATACGAACCTATAGTCGACCCGAAACACTGCTTAGTCCATCTGGCGACGAATAAAGGTTGGTATATCCAACTCCAAAAGCTGATTGCTTGACACCACCCGCTCGGGAAATCTGTTCAATGGAAGAACTTCTTCATCACTAGCGACAGCTACCCCCACTAGCGCTTCATCTTCCTCCTCAATCTGAATCTGCAGGTCTGGAAGCATCGGCTCCGGATTTGGTATGGTGTTCGACCTAGGTTTTGAGTTTTGGAAATCACTGGAAATGACCTTTTCATTCTTTACCGAATCAAATCCAGTCGCAATCACTGTAACACGGATCTTGCCTTCAAGATCTGGATCATGGACAGCACCGAAAATAATTTCCGCCTCATCTCCCGCACCTTCCTGAATTATTGATGAGATCTCTGTGACCTCGTCAATAGCAAGGTCCATCCCTCCGGTGATATTGATTAGGACACCACGTGCACCGGCTATAGACACCTCATCAAGAAGTGGTGAAGAGATTGCTTCCTGCGCTGCCTCTTGAGCACGATTTTCACCTTCACCGAACCCTGACCCCATAAGTGCAGGTCCTCTAGAAGCCATGACCGTCCGAACATCAGCGAAGTCGACATTGATCTCGCCTGTTACACTAATCAGATCGCTAATGCCTTGGGTCGCGTGCAGGAGAATTTCATCTGCTTTCTTAAGCGCATCCCGGAAGGAGGTGCCCTTTGGTACGACAGCGAGGAGGCGGTCATTAGGGACCACAATCATCGTGTCAACGCATCTTCTAAGCTCTGTAAGTCCTTGATCAGCCTGACGCTCACGTTTCTTTCCCTCGAAGGAAAATGGCCTAGTGATTATCCCGATTGTCAGGGCCCCCATATCTCGCGCAATTTCAGCCACCATCGGTGCGGCACCCGTCCCCGTACCACCACCCATGCCGGCCGTAACGAATACTAAGTCAGCTCCTTCTAGGGCTCGGCGAACATCTTCCTCACTTTCCGCAAGAGCCTGACGACCAACCTCCGGTCGAGCTCCGGCACCCAGTCCTCGTGTTAGTTTCTTACCTACCTGCAGTGTTACCTGGGCACGCGAGCTCTTGAGGGCCTGGGAGTCGGTGTTGATAGAAATGAACTCGACCCCTTCCAACTCCTCATCGATCATTCGGTTGACTGCATTTCCGCCAGCACCACCGATCCCAACTACCTTCATCTTGGCATTCTGGAGCGGAGTCTCCTCAAACTCGAAGATCATCATTTCTCTTCCTCAGCGGAGTGATTTGAATTCAAATAAATGATTTGTCTAACGCAGATCAGGAAGTCCATTAGAAGAACTCCTTGAGCCATGTACCGAGCTTAGTGAACATCCCGGATGTAATGGTAGATGCGCCACGACCAGTTTCCATAAACCGGTCCGCTCCCCAAAGAGCAAGACCAGTTGCAATTGCGAACTGTGGCCGCTGCACGGATTCAGCTAAACCACTGAGACCCTCATTCGGGACTCCTAACCGGACTGGTGATGCAAAGATTTGTTGAGCGAGTTCTACTATCCCTGGGATCGCAACGGTGCCGCCGGTCAGGACGACACCTGCTCCTAGATTATCGATTAGGTCTCGATCCTGTAACTCACCCTGGACGAGTCCAAACATTTCATCGAGTCTCTGCTCTATGATGTGCGCAATCAATTCCCGCGCAACTGCTCGCTTCTGGCCTGGTGAGGGTCCGGGCACTTCGACTGTCTCCCGGGGGTCGACGAGCTGGGCGAAGGCTGTCCCATAGTGTTCCTTAGCCTTCTGTGCTTCCGCGTAAGGGACAGACAGTCCTCGGACTAAGTCAGCTGTTAACGTGCGACCTCCGAATGGCAGAATCGCAACGTGCTGTATCTTGCCTTCAAAGTAAGCAGCTACATCCGTTGTTGATGCGCCAACCTCTACTAGAACGACACCCACCTCCTTCTCATCTTCAGTCAAGACAGCCCTCGCCCCCGCAAGCGGCTCAAGGACCAATTCCTGGACACGATATCCAGCCCAATTCACAGCTTTGCGTATATTCGCTGACGCACTGATGGCGCAGGTAACCAAGAAGACCTCAGCCTCCAGCCGGATACCAGCCATGCCTATGGGATCACTTATGCCACCCTGATTGTCGACCCGGTATTCCTGAGGGACTGCATGCAGCATCTCTCTGTCAGGTGGAAGTGCAACAGCTCGGGCGACAACATGCACCCGCTCTACATCATCCATCGCAACCTCGTCTTCCGATACCGCGACGACCCCCATAGAACTCGTGGCCCTAACATGGTCACCACCCATGCCAGCATAGACTCGATCAACCGAGACACCCGCCATCAGTTCTGCTTCCTTGAGTGAGGATCGAACTGATTCTGTTATCTCTTCAATATTTGTGACTACATCACCGCGAACCCCAGCGGTTCTCGCTTGGCCGACTCCAAGAATCGTCAAGCCGGGACGCCTAGGGTCACCAATAATCTCACCTATAACAGCGCACGTTTTAGATGTTCCAATGTCCAAGCCCGCTATGAGGTTTGATCGCATCTTTAGTTCTCGTTTACACGGCGGACCACAACTAAGTCCGCGAATCTTAAGTCGACTGATTTAGGTAGATCGTGTGGAGTTTGATTCATCGCATGGGCGAGCACGATTAGACCTTCCCGAAGACGCTTCGCAGATAAGCCGAAAGGCAGTAGGAAATCCACATCGGGCTTGGACCATCGCGCAACCAAACTGCTGTCCTTCCCCCAACGCACTTCCGATAACATTTGGAGAAAGGCCGTGTCAGCTTGCATCAGCCTATTAACCTCGCTGGCCAGCACCCGAGTGCGGGGGGGCATGATTCGCCTGCCTTCCACAAACGGATATTCTGTTTCCAAGATTGGCAGATCAAGTCGGTGCGAAGCTGGATCCAGGGGGAGCCGGATTCCGTCGCCATCCACCGGCTCCAGTGTCGGAGTCGGCACCAACGCAACCGGTTGCCGCTCCAACAGGGATACGATAATCGTGTGAGGAAGCCGACGAACTACATTAGCGGAATGAACTAAGGGAAGCGCACTAAGATCTGTGACCCATAGGTCAGTGTTACTCCAGACTGAGCTCTCTGGGGTAAGTTCCATAACTTGGAGCACGGTTTCGCGAGTGAGGTAGCGAAGCCCATGGATATCGATATCCCCTTCATTAATCCTGAACATCTCCATCCTACTACCAGCTACTAAAAGTTCTCCACCCCAAGCCCAGGTTGCCCCAAGCAGACTAGTGATCAAGAGAATGCGGAGCTCTCTACGCATGAACTCGCTCCCCTAGGCGGTCTAGGACCTGACCTCCGAGGCTATCAATTGAACCCGCTCCTAATGTCACAAGGACGTCACCTGCTCGGAGTTCTTCAGCGAGCAAGCTTGGAAGATCTCCAAGCACTGGGACATAGCAGACATGCTCACCACCGGCTCTTTGGACAGCTTCGGCTACGGTCCCTCCGGTAACCCCAGGAATGGGATTCTCTCGAGCTGGAAAGATGTCCGTGATCCAAACTGAGTCCGCCTCAGCCAGTGCTGTTCCAAAGTCTTCTGCAAAGTCTCGAGTACGAGAAAAGAGATGGGGTTGGAAGACTGCTATAAGTCGGGCAGACGTATACATCTTCCTAGCTGTATCTAGGGCAGCCCGAATCTCAGAGGGATGGTGGGCATAATCATCAAGCACGATAACCCCGCACCTTTCTCCTAAGCGCTCTAGGCGTCGACCTACACCCTTGAACTCAGATAAGGCGGTAAAGATTATCGGCCATGGAACATCAAGCTTGCGAGCCACCGCAGCCGCACCAAGCGCATTTCGGAGATTATGTACGCCAGCCATTGAGAGGGAGAGTTTTCCAACTAGTGTACCCTCTTCGATAATTGAACAGTTTGTAGAAGCTTCGGTGACACTCACATCTATTGCACGTAGCATAGACCCTGCCGTGGTGCCATACGAGTAACCCAAACCCCCGCATCTCGTGAGAAGGGAAGCAGACCCGTGGTCGTCGGCGCAGGCAATGACCTGACCTGAGGCCTTCAGATTACCCAGAAACTCTTCGAACCCAGCCCGGACACCTTGGTAATCACCATAGACATCCAAGTGGTCAGCTTCGACGTTAGTTACAATGGCGATGTCAGGTGTCAGCATATGGAATGAGCGGTCATATTCGTCTGCTTCGACAACAAAAAGGTGATCTGATCCACGCCGCAGATTCCCAGCCCAACCACGAACGCGACCACCCACGATACCTGTAGGATCCAATCCTCCTTGAGCGAGGATCTCTGTGGCCATTGCAGTCGTCGTCGTCTTACCATGAGTGCCAGAAATGGCAATAACCTTTCCCTGATTTACCCAAGCTCCAAGAGCTTCTGCACGCTTTAGCACTGGAATATCCCGATCGCGGGCAGCAACTAGTTCTGGGTGATCGGAGGATACTGCCGAAGTTACTACTACTGCAGAAGCGTTAGTGACGTGCCTAGGGTCATGATTTACCGACAACTGCACTCCAAGCGCACTCAAATCTTGAATTGACTGGGAGTCCTTCAAATCACAGCCAGTAACAGATCCACCGCGACTCAGAAAGAGTTCAGCCAATGCACACATCCCTGCACCACCCACTCCCATAAAGTGGACTGAACCCTCTCCAGCTAGCGTCCTGAGGTCCGGAACAGGGCAATTAGCGTTTCGCACTTTCATGAGGAGACAAACCTCTCTACGGAGGCGGCTATCTGGTCTGCAGCCTCCGGCCGAGCAAGTGAAGTTGCAGCCACAGTCATGTGTTCCAGAGATACTCTATCACCTGCAAGTCGGGTGAGCTGTGCCCAAAGGATCTCTCCAGTAAGCCCTGATTCTGGAGTAAACACAGCTGCACCAGCTTCAGCCAGCGCCCGTGCATTGTGGGTCTGGTGGTCGGCAGCGGCACTAGGAAGAGGAACTAGAATCCCGGGTAGGCCCTGGTTCAAGAGTTCAGCCGTGAACATCGCCCCCGCCCTGCCCACAGTCAGGTCGGAGGCAGCGTATACATCGGACATATTGTCGAAATACGGGCTTGGATGCACCCAGTATGGATTTCCGAGTTTATCCAAGGCGGCTTGCACTGCTTTATGGTGTCTTGGGCCTGTCGACCACAAAATATGTAAGTGATCTGGTCGATCTAGAGAACGAGCTGCGACAGCGTCCAGAGCGGTGAGAAGCAGCTTATTCAAAGACTCTGAACCCTGGCTCCCTCCTACAATTAGTACGACGAAAGACTCGTCCGGTAGTCGGAATAAATCCCTCGCCTGTGAACGCCGACCCAACCCCTTTGGTCGCACCGGATTTCCAGTAACACAAACCCTATTCCTAACCCCAAAGGGCAGCCCCTCAGCAGTTCCTTCAAACGCGGTATGAATCTTTTTGGCAAAGCGACTGAGAGCCTTAGTAACCATACCTGGTACAGCATTTTGCTCCTGGATAAGCAGTGGGACTCCAGTCAAAGCTGCGATAACACCAGCAGGTGCACAGGCATAGCCACCCGTTATAACCACGGCACTAGGCTGCAAACGACGCATCACCCTAGCTGCTTCCAAAAGGGAGGAAGCCAAAGCAGGGATAGTGCTCCAGAATGCGCCGCGTAATCCTCGGTCCAGACCACGAACGGGTAAGAGAAAGTGTTCTTCACCCAATTCAGGTAGAACACGTGCCTCAATACCCCGGGTAGCTCCCATGAATACGACTCGGACATCAGGGCGACGGCAACGTAGCGCATCTGCAATGGCAAGAGCTGGGTAAAGATGTCCACCTGTCCCGCCACCGGCGAAGATAACCACCTGGCCCTCATGCACGGGCTGCCTTTATACCCGGAGCCATGCGGGCCACCGACACTAAGATCCCAAGCGACGCGAGTGTAACTATCAGGTTAGAGCGGCCGTAGGAAACGAGTGGAAGCGCAAGCCCAGTTGTTGGAAGTAGACTAAGCCCAACCGCCATATGGAGTAACGCCTGGAGAGCAATGAGGCTTGTGAAACCCAGGGCAAGTAATTCCCCAAAAAGATCAGGAGCTCGGCTAGCGATCCGGAACCCAACCAACACAAGGGCCACATACATCATCAAGAGAACCAGAACTCCAATCAGTCCCCACTGCTCACCGATCATTGAGAAGATGAAATCGTTGTGGGCTTCTGGCAGAAAGCCGAACCTTTGACGTCCTTGACCGATCCCGACACCGGTAAGCCCCCCAGAACCCAATGCTAGAAGAGATTGGTACGCTTGAAAGCCTGCCCCTGCGGGATCAGATGAGGGATCGATCCAGGCCAGCAATCGCTTCACCCTGAAGCCTTCCCCCACAAGTTGCCAGTACACGATCGGAGCCAGAACAAGTCCCAAGAAAACAAAATGGCTAATACGTGCACCAGCAGAGAATATGATTATTAGACCAAGTAGACCGATGAGTAACGCAGTTGAAAAGTCAGGTTCCAATGCAATAGGAAGGACCAACAGTCCCCAAGCCACAAGGAATGGTGCCAAACCCTGGCGAAGTGATCTGAATTGAGATGCTTTCTTCACCGCCATTCCAGCAGTCCAGACCACAATTGCTATCTTGGCGAATTCTGAAGGCTGCACGGAGATACCAATTCGAAGCCAGCGCCTCGAACCGTTGATTGACGGAGCAATTGATTCAGTCCAAGGAACGACTAGAAGCACAAGCGATCCAATACTGATCAATAGCAGTGGCCAAGACAGTCGCGACCAAACCGAATAGGGTATGAATGCGCAGATAGCCATAATCACCACACCAATTGCGACACCGGTTCCTTGGCGCAGTACGTAGTAGGTGTCTGCTAACTCTTGTTCCATTGCAAAGATGGAAGAAGCATTGTAGAGGCTAACAAGACCGAAAATGAGCAGCAGCGCGGTAAGCACGGTCAGAGCTGAGGCCTCCCAACCACGCGCTAGACCTGAGTCAGGAAATCGAACGGGACCCGTCGGAGCCACATCTACTGGGCGGGCCGTCATAGTGACGCGCGCGCGAGTGCGGCAAACACTTGGCCTCGCTCTTCATAGTTATCAAACATGTCAAAACTCGAACAAGCGGGCGATAAGAGGATCACATCACCCTCCTCGGCCAATTTTTTCGCACGCTGAACAACCAATCCCAGATCACCATCCACTAGTACTGCCTCTTCAACTTCGCTGACAATCCGCGGAGCTGCTGCGCCATACGCGAGTACAGCACGTAGATGGGCTGCGGACGGTATGAGTGACCTAAAATTCTCACCCTTGTCGACCCCACCCAACAGGAGAACAACCGGTTGAGTTAGGCTCTCTAGAGCGCTACGCGTAGCTGCGACATTTGTAGCCTTGGAGTCGTTAAGCCAAGCAACTCCGTTGTGGGCAGCCACGATTTCTAGCCTGTGCGGCAACGGACGGACAGTGTGGAGGCCATCAACAATCGATTCAGCTGGAACGCCCACCAGGCGTGTGGCTAATGATGCCGCCAACGCATTCTGAATATTGTGCCGTCCAATTAGTGAGAGATCATCCATCTCCAGTAGTGGGTATCGCTGATTTTCGAAACGCAAAGTTAGAACGCCGTCGGTCATAAAAGCGTGGCTTTCCGATTGCTCGTCTTCTCCATAATAGAAACGGTCCCCGGGGGTATTACCGATGAGTGAATCCACAACACCGTCGCCTTCCGGTAGGACCCATGTACTTTGGTGATCCGCGTTATCGAAGATCCTCGCCTTATCCGCGTAATAAGCCTCAAGGGATGGATACCGGTCCAAATGATCCGGAAACAAGTTCGTCAGTATGCCAATGTCAGGCCTGAATGACTGAATCGAGGACAGCTGGAAGGAACTCATTTCGAGCACATACCAGTCCGGAGCAGGCACCATGAGAGCAAGCTCTGAAGCAGCTGGGGCGAGCCCACCTCCCACGTTTCCACCCACTCCAACACGCACCCCTGCTGTTTCAAGCAGATGTCCCAAAAGCAAGGTCGTCGTCGTTTTTCCATTAGTCCCTGTGACGGCAATTAATGAACCAGAGAAGAACTGAACAGCGAATTCAGGTTCTGAGATCCACCGGATACCCCGGTCCTGGAGTGCTCTGAGTATCGGAGCATGGGGAGGGATTCCTGGACTGACGACAACCATGTCAGCTTCCCCCAATCGTTCGATATCGTGCCTTCCCAGTTCAACCTGGGCACCTCTTTCTCGCAGGTCGGCTCGACGAGCTGCAACCTCGGGTTCAATGCGCAGATCCGAGACATAGACATCTCCTCCCTTATCTAGGGCCAATCGAGCTGCGGCAAGACCGCTTGCTCCGAGGCCAATGACAGCTATATGTGATCCACTCAGTCCACTCATTCCACCTACTCCGAGCGGCTTCTTCGGCCCAATACGGCATGTTCTATCACCTTATTTTCAGTGTGCTAATGGCCAGCATCGCAAACAGAATTCCAATGATCCAAAAGCGTGTCACCACTTTTGTCTCAGGCCAGCCAAGTGCTTCGAAGTGGTGATGGATGGGTGCCATCCTGAAGACCCGGCGCCCTTCCCCGAAACGGAGGCGCGTATACACGAAGCAAACCCTTTGGATGATTACGGACAGGGTTTCCATGACGAAGACCCCACCTACGATAACCAGCAAAAATTCGGCCTTGAGCAAGATTGCCATCACTCCCAAAGCACCTCCGAGAGCCAATGAGCCTGTATCGCCCATAAAGACTTGAGCTGGATAGGCGTTATACCAGAGGAAACCGATCGCCGAACCTGCAAGTGCGACCGCAAAGATCATTAACTCGCCTGCTCCTGGTAGGTAGAAAAACCCTAGGTACTCCGACATGTCGAAACGACCAGCGATGTACGCGAAAATACCCAGCGTCACAGCTGCTATGGCGGACAATCCTGCCGCGAGCCCATCTAGTCCGTCAGTTAGGTTTACCGCATTTGATGAACCAGATACAACAACCCCTGTGAATAGGATAAATGACCAAACGGCGAACCTTGCTTGGACATCAGAGAAGAAGGGTACGGAAGTCGCGGTAGATGCATGCGGCGAGATTTGGTTGAACACTAGGAACGCTCCTAGAGCAAGGCCAAAGCTCCATTGGCCAATCATCTTGTATCTAGCAACCAAACCACGTGTCTTCCCCTGCACTACCTTGAGATAGTCATCAAGGAAACCGATCATCCCCATCCAAATGAGGGCGACAAGTACAATCACCGTGTACCAGTTTGTCAGTTCAGCCCAAAGAAGAGTGGAAAGAACCGTAGACATGATGATGATCACACCACCCATCGTTGGAGTCCCCGCCTTTGACCAATGTGATTCAGGGCCTACTTCTCGAACGATTTGGCCGAACTTGGCACGCTGAAGACGCCGGATAACAATCGGACCGAGCACGAATGCAATCATGAGTGCAGTCACGACCGCGCCTGCTGCCCGGAACGTTATATATCGGAATACATTGAAGACAAAGTTGATGTCCGAGAGACTGGGCATGAGGTGATAGAGCATCAGGCTTCACCCATCACGGTACTGGTACCCTTGCTACCAAAATCTGAGTCCAGAAGAGGAAGCATGGCCTCCAGAGCGACTCCCCTCGAAGCTTTGAGTAGAAGAACTTCGTCTCCCTTGAGCCAGTCACGGAGCGCTGGGTAGGCCTTCCTCCAATCTTGAGATCTAAGAACCTCGGGCTCATCCACTTCTAGTGCCTCGGCAGCTTCAGCGAATCCTCCCGTCGCCACCACCAAGTCGATATTCAGGCCGAGTGCGTATTTGAGAGTTTCTTCGTGAAGCCGGGCAGCCTCATGGCCCAGTTCCAGCATGGTACCCAAGACGGCAACAGTGCGTGAATTGCCAGGTTGGTCAATGAGTACCCCAAGTGCTGCTCTCAAGCTTTGCGGGTTCGCATTGTAACAATCAGCAACCACTCTCACATTTCCGATCTGGCGAAGCTCACAACGGAGAGGAGAGACTTCGGCTGAGGCCAGACCACGGACAGCATCTCGGGGGCTAACACCCACAAGTTCGGAGATGGCCAGAGAAATCAGAGCATTTACCACAGAATGACGGCCGGGCAGTGCGAGGGTCACCGGATGCCCTCGCCATCTGAAACGAGGTGCCCCGAAGACATCTAGTTCGAATTGCTCTGGCCTGAGATTAGGATCAGCGCGTTCGCTCCAACCCGCAATGCGAAGATCCGAGCAAATTGCTTGTGCGGCGTCTACCAGTGCCGCAGGCTCATCGCCAATAATACAGCGACCGCCTTCTGTCATGCTCCTAAACAGGTCTAGTTTTTCGTCCAATACGCCTGCCAAGGAACCGAGCCTATCAAGATGGCTCTCTCCTACAGTGGTCACGACAGCTATATCTGGGCGGGCTATAGCAGAGAGCGTAGAAATCTCCCCCGGCTCATTCGAACCCATCTCGACCAAAACGACATCAACCTCTGTAGGTGTCGAGAGTAGTGTCAGCGGCATCCCGATACGGTTGTTGTGATTACAAGGAGTCGCATGCACTGTTCGCGTCACCCCAAGTGCAGCACGGGCAAGGTCCTTCGTCGTAGTCTTTCCTGATGATCCTGTGATTGCGACAACTGGAACATCTAGAGCGCTACGTCGAAAAGCTGCAAGCGATCCGAGTGCAGCCAGAGTATCATCCACCGGGTAAAGAGGAGCACCCGGATTAGTCTCTACTGGCCTCGAGACCACCGCACCGGCTGCCCCCTTAGCCAAGGCATCCACCACAAAGTCGTGCCCATCAAAGCGCTCACCCACGAGTGCGACATAGAGTGCCCCTTCTCCAACTGAGCGCGAGTCTGTGGAGACGCTAGCATACTCTAATGAAGGATCAACCAGATTGGCACTTAAACTGAGCGCCTGACGAACTGACCGGTCAGTCCATATGAACTGACTCATGAGACCCCTAACTCTACTAAGCAGTCCTGGACAATCGCTCGCTCGTCGAAAGGTCGGTGCTCGTCACCAACTACTTGATAGGTTTCATGACCCTTCCCCGCCAAGACCAGGGTATCGCCTTCTTGGGCTGTCGATAATGCAAACCGAATAGCGTCATTTCGGTCAACAACACGCTCGTGATCTTTTCCCTTGAGTCCTTCAACGAGGTCATCAAGAATTTGCTCAGGATCTTCTGTACGAGGATTATCAGAGGTGAGTACCACAACATCAGCACTCCGCGCCACAGCAGCTGCCATTGGACCACGCTTAACCCTGTCTCGATCACCACCCGCACCAAATACCACGATGAGTCGACCCGGCGTTGTTAAGGGTCGTACCGCTTCAAGAACACTCTCGAGAGCTGCAGGAGTATGTGCGAAATCGATAAGAACAGTGAACGGCTCGGTTGCCACAGTCTCCAGCCGTCCCACCACCTGAGGTGCAGTGGAGAGCCCTGAAGCAATTTCGTTAATCGAAAGGCCGTAAGCTGCTCCCACAGCAGCTGCACCTAATGCATTCTCGATATTAAAGCGGGCGAGTAGTGGAAGTCTTACTTCCCTTCGCTCGCCGTCAATCACTAGCGTAAAATCAGAGCCATCCGGACCCATCTGAACTGACTCTGCCTGGACATCAGCCTGAGCATTGAGAGCGAACGTGCGAATCGAGCGCCCATTCGCATCCAATTTGCTCCAGGCTTTGTCATCGGCGTTTATGACTAAAGTTCCCTGAGAAGCAACTAGTTCTACTAGCCGGGCCTTAGCTTCGAAGTACTCAGCAATATCCCCATGGTAGTCTAAATGATCATGGGACAAATTCGTGAATACTCCAACATCGAAAATGACTCCATCTATACGATGCTGATCAAGCGCGTGGGAGGACACTTCCATTACGACGGCTTCCATCTCCCCATCAACGAGCTGTCGAAGAAAGGTTGCGACCTGGACAGGACCGGGAGTCGTTAGCCCCTCGGTACCTGGACGAACACCATGTTCATCGAAAACCCCGAGGGTGCCAATCGCGGCTGTAGGCCCTTTTTGTCCCATCAAGTACCGAGCAAGAAGCGCCGTCGTGGTTTTTCCGTTGGTACCTGTAACACCAACCGTGAACATGCGTCTGCTTCCGGTACCGATAACCTCACGGGCAACTAATGCTGCTGAACGACGTCCATCATTAACGATGATCTGAGGCACCTCAATATTGACCTTATGTTCAACGACGGCTGCAACTGCTCCATTGAAGGCAGCGGCAGCAACGAAGTCATGTGCATCGAACGAATCTCCCTGCCAAGCAAGAAAAAGATCTCCGGGACGTGTCTTTCGTGAGTCTTGGCATACCCCCATAACGACGAGATCCTCCGGACCGTGAAACTCCCTAAGGAGTCCAGCCGTCCGGAGGATCTCGCCCACATTACCTAGAGTGGAAGTGGTCTCAATCACGATTGGTCCTCGGGCGCACTATGAGTGCTATCGTATCCCCTCTAACCATCTGCATCCCAGGCCCAGGCTCTGTTCCAAGGATTGCTCCACCGTGCGTATTGGAGACACGTAAGCCCATCCCGTGGAGTCGGCGTACAGCAATCCTCAAGGGCACTCCAGCTAACGGTGGAACTGAAATTCTTTCACTCGCAGTTCCCCCACTAGCAAGTCCCATACCCACGGGCATCTCTGGTTCATCTAGTCCTTCCGTGGGAAAATCCAATTCCCGATTTACGAATGCGGCACTTGGGGCTGATGTAGCAAGCGATTCAGCGAATTTACCAGACTGGACTAGACGCGTCCGGTCGATATGCTTCCCACTTGCAGCCAGAGCCGCTTGCATTGTAGCTCGGGTCACAGGAGCAGCCACGGCACCCCCATAATAGGCTCCTTCAGGGCGCTCCAGCTTCACGAAAACCACAAGTTGAGGGTCTTCTGCGGGGAAAAATCCTACAAATGATGACCAGTAGGCTCCGCTCTCGTATCCACCCTCAGGAGAATAAAGCCGCGTCGTGCCGCTTTTACCTGCCACCTGAAATGTACCGAGTTGCGCTGACGTGCCAGTCCCATCTTCAACAACGTCTACTAGCACTCCCCCTATTCTTCGAGCAATCTCCTCTGGGATGACTTGGCGAACCATGTGTGGCTCGAATTGCTCCTTAAGGCTACCGTCGCTTCCCCGAATCTCCTTAACGAGGAGAGGCTGCATTAATCGGCCACCGTTAGCGAGGGCACCGTAAGCCATCGCCATCTGGAGCGGAGTCACAGATACCTCGTATCCTATAGCTAGCGAAGCTGGAGATTGAGAAGACCAGCGTTCGGGCTTGCGAAGCGTGCCACCGACCTCACCGGGAATCTGAATTCCGGTTGGCGTTCCAAAGCCGAAATCCCTGAGAGTCTCGTACTGTATGCGCGCGGACATTCGACTAGCTGCTTTTGCTATTCCTACATTCGATGACACGCGGAGTGCATCAGCAATCGACATGCGGCCCTCACTATGGACATCGTGAAGTGTCCTGCCCGCAACCGTCCATGTGCCATTCTCTACGTCCACGGTGTCTTCCAGAGACGCGAGATCATTTTCAATAAGACCAGAGACAGTAAAAGGCTTGAACGTCGATCCCGGCTCATAGGGTGTATTGATTGCGGAAAGCGAGGCGGTCTTGCCATCCCGGATGGAAACAAGGGCGAGGATCTCCCCGGTATTTGGAATAGTTACAAGGACGTCACCACCTCTAGCCTTGGTTTCCAAAATTGACTCTTCAAGTGCTTGTCGTGCGATCTCCTGAAGATCCATATCAAGCGTTAGAACTATGTTTCCACCCGACTTCGGTGGCTCGAGGACATAACGGTTGCCAGGGATCGTCTGCCCCATATTATTTCTTGCAACGACTTCCCGACCCGGGATGCCCCTGAGGATTTCTTCGAAGGCCTGCTCAATCCCCCCTGTTCCCTCATTGTCGAGTACAACGCCAAGAACGCCACGCGCGAGGTCTCCGTACGGGTGATACCGCTGGAACTCACGCTTGAGGTGGATCCCCCGAACCTCACCTAGAGCTTCTCGGACCGTGGGTGGATAACGACCAGGGATAACGTTCCAAGGTTTTCCGTTCGAAGCCACTTCCACAGCCTTAGACGAAGAAATCCCCAAGCTCGAGGTGAGAAGAACTGCAGCTTTGGCCGGGTCTCTTAGCTCGCGGGGAACAACACTGACGATGAAACGCTCTTGTGAGAAAGCAAGCGGAAGTCCACCACTATCCATTACCCATCCCCTCTCAGCTGGGACTTCTCCTTCACGTTCATGCTGATTTTCAGCTAGCTCACGCCAATGGGACGCCTGCACTCCTTGAATCTGAATCGCACGAGCACAAATAAGTGATGAGATAGCGAGCCAGAAACCAAGCAGTGTTCTGCGACGCCAGGGGCTAGGATCAGATTGATTAGGACGACGCTTCATGGTGCTCTCTCCTGGGCTAGCAGAAGCACCAATTCGTTACCAGATGGTGTATGCATGCCAAGGATTTCCCGAGCTTTCGGGACAACTATTTGCCGACTTTCAAGTACCTGGATGCGTTGCTCTACTCTCACGCGCTCAGCCTCGGAGACTGAGACCTCCTGTCTCAGGTTATCAAGCCTTTTCTGCGTCTCAAGGGCCCGGCTCTGTCTCCAGGTCACTCCCATACTCAAGGCACCGAAGACAAGAACAACTGTAAAGGCAGATACAGTGCGGCCCAGGGTATACGGCTTCATTAAGCTGCCCTCCGCCAGGCACGCATTCGGGCACTTCGCGCCCGAACATTAATCTCAATCTCTCCGGAATGAGGCCTGATCGGACGCTTTGTTAGCGTCTTTCCCAATGCACGTCCGCGACAAGCACAGATCGGAAACTTCGGCGGACATATGCAGTTCCTGCTCCAGTCCCGAAACGCATTCTTAACAACACGGTCTTCAATTGAGTGGTACGCAATCACAACCAGCACAGCACCTTCGTTCAACACTTCACGGATCGCCGGTAAAGCCAATCTCAACGACTCAATCTCCTCATTCACGGCAATGCGGATAGCCTGAAAGATCCTGGCTTTATCCTGCGGTGATGGTGAACGCCCGAGGGCTACTCGTAGGGCCGCCACGAGATCATCACTTGTCTCAAGAGGACTCGTCATACGGCGCTTCACAATCTCCCTTGCGAGCCGTCTCGCCTTAGGTTCTTCACCAAAATCTCGGAAGACACTTGTGAGCTGTGTTTCACTCGCGTCTGCAAGGAATCTTCTCGCATCCTGTCCCTGCGACGTGTCCATACGCATATCTAGTGCCACGCCACGGCGGAACGTGAACCCACGGCTATCCGAATCGAGTTGATGCGAACTCACACCGAGGTCTAGAAAGGCACCATCAAGACCTCGATCGCGTACGTCAGCGTCTTCCGAGGCCATCTCGAATCGCCCATGAAGAAAACGCACTCTGTCCCTAAGATCATACAGGGCTGTTTTCGCGACTGAGAGGGCTTCTGGATCTCGATCTACTGCCAAGAGCAGACAATCCTCGCAGGCTTCGAGAATCTTCCGTGCATGGCCTCCTCCTCCCACGGTCCCATCCAAGTAGAGCTGATTTGGGCCAGATTGGAGAAAGTCTAATAATTCAGTGTGTAATACAGGCTTGTGGAAACTCGCCAAGTCTTGATGGTTCTCTTGCGGCATCCCGGCTGCGGAAGGTTTCCAGTTACTTTCGTTCATCCGAAAAGCCTGTGAGCAAAATTACCGAGGTCATCTACAGGCTCACGGACATCCTCTGAATACGTGGCTGGGTTCCAGAGTTCAACCCGATCAAGATTCCCGCTGACGAGCACTGTACCTGAAAGCCCAGCAGCCTCCTGGAGGCTGGCTGGCACTAGCACTCTCCCCTGCTTGTCTGGTGAAACCTCCACCGCATTCGCAACGATCATCCTCACGTGATTCCAGGCACTAGGATCGTTCCGGCGGTATTCAAGAAGCCGCTCCTGCACCTCTACCCACTTGGGTCCTGGAAAAAGCGTCAGGTAGGGCTTCTCCCATTGAAGAAGCACGAAGTGGTCAGTGTCAGCCTCACGGCGGAATGCCGAAGGGAGGCTGACCCTCCCCTTCTCGTCCATCTGATGCTCGTATTGCCCGACAAAACCAGTCAAATCCCGGCCTATCGTGGTATGAAGTGGGATGAAGTGGGATACTATGGAGCAACATACACATTGCTGGATCGCGGCGTCAAGGGTCTTTTTTTGCTAATTTTTGGTTTTGAAAAGGGTCAGCTGATCTGTAGAAAGCCCTTTTATAAGAAAGATGATCTCATATTCACTCATAAGACCAATTTTTGAAGAATACGAATAAAAACCGAAGATGTTAGCTGAGCCTGGTGGATAAAAGTGGGTAGAGGACAAAAGAAGGCGCCCCAGGGCTAATAGCCCTGGGGCGCCTCAATCCAGTGAATAATCGGTCAAGCGATCAAACCAATCTTACTCTCCCCGCTTGATGATCGCCTCTTGGATTTCCACATAAGTACTTAGATTTTCTAGCACTTGGGTAAGATTCACATTGACGGTACCTGGGTAATCCCCACTCTGCCCCAGTAGCCCCATTGCCTCTTGAAACTTCGGCAGAGTCGACCGTGCACTACCAAGCGTCTGGGGCTCCTGCTCCACTACAGCAGACTGGTAGATGCTGAAACCATGCCAGAAGTTGAGTTGGCTCGTCAACCCTTCACTCAGGCCAGGAAATTCCTTAGCCATAGTCATCCCAGCTATAGCATAAGCGTACTCTTTCTGCTGGTAACCCTTCTGATAAGCATCATTGAAAATCATCCGTCCCGCCTGTTCAGCCTGTGCTGGATTACTAGTCACAGCATCCTTGAGCACCAGTACTGCATCCTCTAGGCGACCTGCGTCAATTAGCCAGTTCCCCTGACGGAGGCTAGCACTGGGATGCGATGGGTTGATTTCCCTTACTCGGTCAAGCGCCGCGATCGCTTCGTCAAGTCTCCCAGTTCTCTGAAGAGCATCAGCGTAGAATGACCACAGCACGTCTTCCTCTCCATGAGTCTGAAGTGCTTTCCCACCAAATTCGATAGCGCTATCCAACTCTTCGAGCTGAATATAAGCGGCTAGGATACTTCTCATGTGCCCGACCGGCGTCTCTGCCCCCTTGCCTTCAAAAACCTTCTCGTAAGCATTGATGGCTCGACGGTAATACTCCTGTGCCTCTGGTGAGATACCTTCATCGTCACTTGCGCTCAATGCTGTCATTTGCTGCACATCACCTGCTGCCCTGAAGGCGAAACCCCCATATTGCTCCCAGAGATCTACGTTCTCAGCATCAACGTCGATGCCCACCTGAATGAAGTCCATCGCACCTACAGGGTCACCGGCCTGAGCAAGATCATAGGCAATCCGCATACGAATTGCGGCGTTGCCAGGATTTAGCTCAAGGTAGCGGCCGTAATACTCTCGACCCTTATCCTGCTGCGCTTCGACTGTTGCGATGTAGCCAGCAAGCTGCAGTGCTTCCTCATGAAACCCGTTTACACCGAGAACCCTGTCTAACTCTTCGAGCGCATCAGGATAACGTTCCATCTCATAGAGGATACGGCCTCGTAGATACCTGGTCTCATTTGCACCAGTATTCAGTTCGAGTGCCTGGTCACAGTTGCGAAGGGCATTCTCCCATTGCTGACTAGCAAAGTAGTCGCCGCAGATAGCAGCTGCTCTCACTTGTTGAACGTAGAGGTCAAATTCGTTGAAGATGTGGAGAGCTGCTGCTTCTTCTTCCTTCTCGCCAACCGTAACCTCAGAGATCGTAAACGACTCGTTAGATTGAATATCCCAGAACTCAGCGTTCACTGTCCAAGACTTGTCTGGGTTCTCCGTGTAAGAAGCGCAGAGCGCTACCTCAGCATTCATTTGCGATGATAGCTGCCGAGTCCGAATACAGTCTAAATCCTCAATCTTCAGATCGAAGCGCTTTGCCTCATCCTTAATATCACGTTCTTCTACAGGCTGATGAGTAGCCAACGTGTTGATGAGGTCTCGAAGCTCTTCAGATGCGTCCTCACCGAAGTCGTCATCGGCATCGCCGAGCGGTTCGAAGTAAGGAATGAGGACATTGAAGCGGCCCTGGTTTTGGGCCATCAATGTCACTGGGCCAACCAAAAGAATGGCCAGAACGAAGCTTGATATTAGGCGTATCCGTCCGAGCATGGGCTTGGATCTCCGCTGTTGTTCCTGTCCTATAATAAGGACCCGTTTAGGACTAGTATCGAACCTTACAGAATTTATACCGTACAAAAAGTGTCGAGATCCCAGAAAGGCGATCATAACACACCCAACTTGGTATTCTATGCAACAAAAGGATTGAGGGTCAACCGATGATGGAAAGATAATCTACAGGGCACTCTCATTCCCAACTGTGAAAGAGCAAGCTCTGACCAGGAACATATATAGGCTTTCCTAGATGAAAGCCAGAGAAATGTGGAGCCAATGATTGAGTCCTGGAGTAATTTGAGTTTTCGCTATCACTACACCTAAGACCAATGCTCTACTGTTTACTCAAGCTTGATGAAGTACCAGATGGAAGGTTGATCCTATGCCTGGATCTGACTCAACTCGAACTTCCCCACCATGTGCCTCGATCACACCTTTCACGATGGTCAATCCAAGTCCTGCTCGCCCCTTCTTATCTCCCTCAGCCTGCCAGAAGCGACTGAACAGGTTGTCCAGCGCGTCCTGAGCAAGTCCAACTCCAGTATCAGAAACTGATAAGGACACCGTTTTCTCATCTAGGGCCTCTCCACTCAACGTGATCATTCCACCTTCCGGAGTGAACCGGAGAGCATTGTCCACCAAGTTTGCTAGCGCTTGGACAACCCGGTCGTGATCCATGCGGACAAGAACATCAGATACTGGCCCAACTGTGAGTGAAACCTCTGCCTCATCAGCTTGCACTTCAAACATGTCGCGAACCTCCTCAAGTACTGAGATCGGCCCCTCAGCTGAGGGGCGCACCACAAATGCTCCCGCCTCAATCCGCGCAACGTCAAGAAGGTCTTCAATGAGGCGGCTCATCCGGCTCGCTGAGCGTGCAATGATCGTGGCTTGTTTTTCTCGCTCTTCTCGGTCCAGGGGAAGCTCAATCAGGCTATCTGCAGCACCAACGACAACACCAAGAGGGTTACGCAAGTCGTGAGAGACAATCGAGACCACTTCATCACGCTGTTCGACTGTTCGACGGAGGGCGTCCTCTCTTTTTTCGGCTTCAGTGACAAGTCGCCTCACACGCCAGCTAACCCGTGCTATGACCAATAAAGATCCTAAAGCGAGGATCGCGAGTCCGATCATGATCCATGTCTGCATTGTTCGCCACCACTGAGTATCGCGACGACCTTTGTCTACTTCGACCTTGATGACCCTCTCGAGTTCGCGAGTAGCGCTTTGTAGCTCCTCGTATTCTCCCTGGATTTGCGCCCAGAGTGTGTCGCCTGCTTCAGGCCCTATTATTTCGTCAAATACGGAAAGATGCCCAAAGCGCCAGCGTGTCGACTCCGAGGACAACCGGGCGAGGCGCTCCCTCACATCGAGATCCATGACCCTGACCAAATCACCAAGGTCGTTGTACAGACTATCCTCCTCTGCAATCGCAGCGTTGTAGCGAAGGCGGATCGTCCGATCCCCTGTGAGCAGGAAGGATTGTAGCCGGGCCATTTGCCTTGACTGGTAGAGTGATAGCCGGGCAGCTGATTCAAGAGCGGGCTGCAATGTCTCTGTGATCTGGTCTTGGAGTGAGGCAACCCGCTCACCTACATAGATGGGAACTGCGGCAAGTGCGACGAGAGCAAGCGAAACAAGAGCGAGTGCCCTAGGCGCACGGGTCCTAGTGCGCCTAGGGAGATCAGGCCGGGTTACTCTATCAGATGGAGTCATTGGTGTCTTACTAGCCTAAGCAGCAACGTAGATACACCACATGTTGCTACCGGAATATCCACACGGCGATGCGGGGTCTTTCCTTAACAGGATGCATCTGAAAGTGGTGACTCTCTACATCCCACCGATCTCATATTTTGTAAACGCTGAACCTGCGTCGGCAAGAGAGGCCGGCCCCTCTGCTACGTAGACGTTACCATCCGCATCCACCGCGATGCCTTCACCCGTCACTCCGTTCTGCGGGCGGCTCGCGGACTCCCAAGGAGGAATAAACCCCACGAGCCAGTCCTGATCGACCGGCCCAATACGGACACCATTCCGCCAGTTAATATGCCGGGCCTCGCTGGACTCGGAGTCGATGGCGTACACCATGCCAGCGTCTGTGATGAAGATATCGCTGATCCGCCCATAGAGGTAACGCGACTCTAGGTAGTTGCCCTGCTGGTCATAGATCTCGATCCGGTGGTTACCTCGATCCGCAACCCAGAGGCGACCCTGTGAGTCAAACTCGAGCGCATGGGGTGTCCGAAATTGACCGTGCTCTGTTCCGATCTCACCCCATTCCATGAGATACTCACCATCGGCCGAATACTTGACGATTCGGCCCGTTAGGCCCGCAGCACGGCCCTCAGCCATCTGTTGGGCGGTCGTCATGTTCTGACCGCTGTGTCCGTCTGCCACAAAGATGCTTCCATCAGGTGCAACGATCACGTCGTTTGGCTGATTGAGATGTGCAGGGTCATTACCGGGCTGACCAGCCGTGCCGAGACTCATGAGCAGCTCACCGTCCGAGCTGAACTTGTGGACCTGGTGGCCCTTTGTGCCTTCCGCATTACCTGCAAAGTCTGTAGCCCACACTGTGCCATCATCATCCACATAAATGCCGTGTGGTGTTACGAACACACCGACCCCAAAATTTACTAAGACCTCTCCCGTATTACGGTCGAACTTAAAAATCGGGTCAACCGGATTGTTGTCGCAGTTGATGCCGGGGCCTCCAGCTGAGCCCGCGCCACAACGCTCATATCCCCAGACATGGCCATCTGTCGGATCAGTATCCATCCCTGCAGTTGACCCCCATTCACGACCCTCGGGGAGGCTTGCCCAACTTCCAATCCGATTGGGATTGGGGTTCGGAATTCCCTCGCCCGTGATTGCGTTGGGATAGTAGTTCCCTCCAGCCACAGCCATGTTTGCGCTACCGGAGCTATCGGCGCATCCCACGAAGACTACGGCGGTCACGGTGAGGAGTGTGATAGCTGAAGCGCATGACGATGACATAGTTCCTCCTTGACGATCCATCTGTATTTCTTTTGGATGACTATTATGGGGTCCGCCCTCAAATAAGAAAGATCCCGCCCGACTGCAGATGGGTGGGATCTTTCTTTCAGGCTATCTTAGGCCTAGTGAAAGTGGGAGCTTATGTATCTCCTCTCAGCCGCCCAATGGGGCCAGGCTAAGTTCGCTGAGAGCATCTGCATCTGCAGGTAGTTCCATCGAGCCCGCCTCAAAACCGTTCATCTGAAGGAAATAAGCAACAATTTCTGCGTACTGCGCTGGAGGCAAGCTGGCCGGAGCATCCTCCGGCATAGCGGTGGAGATGAAATCGTAAAGGTCTCCGGCTGAACTACGACGCCAACTACGCTTGAAGGTTTGGTCATTAAATTCCTCTGAGTAGTGGCATGTCGTACAGGCAGACCGGAAGACATCGCGTCCACGATCCGCCTGGGCAGACGTGAAGCCAAGCGCGGACGAGGGAGCTGCTGCCGGCTCTGGAGCGGCCTCAGCTGGAGCAACAGGTTCGGGGGCTGGGGCCCCAGACGATGCACAAGCCGCAAGTCCTAGGACCAGGAATAGATTCAAGCACTTGGAGTTCATTCTCATTATGGTGTGGCGGTATGGGAAGGAAAGTTGAGTCAAGATTCGCTTAAGGCCCCTGCATCGGCAAGCATCTAGAAGCACCTCGAAGGTGAAATCTTTTTGAATGGAGCCACTCTGCTGCTCACCCTCAGGGACCCCCGGTGAGCAGTGCATCAGCTCGGATGCAGTCTGCTTGTTCGTTTACGTTGAAGAAGACATCTCCCCGCTCCACACCCATTGCCTCTAGATCAATTGGTATACCACCCACTTCCTTAAAGAACCGGTGTAGTGAGAGATCGTTTCCTAACAAGAGGTCCTCGGCAGTTTGCAAGGTGTCTATGTGATATGCAGCACAAAGCGGCTCAATCCCTTCATCTCGCAGAGGGGCAACTGCGGGTCCCCGGTCCATCGCAACTGCGACAGCACGCAGAACTTCGGGAGTGATCAACGGCATGTCACAAGCAAGTAAGAGCACACCAGAGCTTCCGTATTCCACTGCGGTGTAAAGTGCCGCGTGAAGACCACCAAGGGGGCCCGCATCGACAAACCGATCTGGGATAGAAGGAGTGACGACACCATCGGGAAGCTGACGCGACGTTACTACCACCACGTCTTGTACCACCTGTTTGAGGGCCGCAATCGCCCTCTCAATCAGAAGCCGCCCTCCCACTAATGCATTTGACTTGTCACTTCCGTACCGGCGACTTCGACCACCTGCCAAGACCGCCCCGAGGAGTCGGTTTGTGGCCATTAGATGAGTCTCGTATGCCCGCAGTAGACGTTAAAACCATCACCCCGTGCGAATCCCACGAGTGTCTGACCGAACTCCTCTGATAGATCTACCGCCAAGCTCGATGGGGCACCCACGGCAACCAAGACTGGCACCCGCGCCATTAACGCCTTTTGCACAAGCTCAAAAGACGCACGACCACTTACGACTAGGATGCGATCATCCGCGGGAAGTTTTCGGTCTAAGAGCGTACGTCCAAGAACCTTGTCGACTGCATTGTGGCGACCGACATCCTCACGCAGTGCATAGAGTTCGCCATTGGCTCCAAAAAGACCAGCAGCGTGCAGCCCACCTGTGCGAGCAAAGACGCCCTGCCCCTCGAGGAGTGTGTCCGGCAGGCCCGGCAGAAGCTGGCCCTCGACACGAAATTCATCCTCAAGGTTAGTGCAGCCAGAAAATGCCACCGCTTCCAATGAAGCTTTCCCACAAACACCACAGCTGGAAGATGTGAAGACATTTCTCCGTAATCGCTCAAGATCAAAGCTGATACCAGGACGCAACCGCGCTTCTACAACGTTGTATTCTTGGGTCTCTTGTCCTCTGCAGTAGGTGAGTTCTTCAAGTTCGTCCGCAGAGTTAACGATCCCCTCTCCCAAGAGGAATCCGGCAACCAGGTCAAAATCTTCTCCGGGTGTCCTCATCGTGACTGCGAGTGCTTCGACCGTCCTCGTCTCGAGGTCTCCCCAGGCGACACGAATCTCAAGTGGCTCTTCAACAGAGAGACTATCTTTTTCACGCTGAATTAAACCACCACGGTGGCGAGTAACCCGAACTATGCGGGTAGGGCTGGCTTTACCGATCATCGTTCGGTAGCCCCGCTTGATGGGTGAGCAACAACTTCGACAACTGCTGTAAAGTCAGGAATACCACACTGGGGTTCCACAACATCCCTGGGAATTAGCGGATTCGCCTCAGGCCAAAACATCTGGAGGTTACGCTCCTTCATCAATGCGATGCGACACTGCCCACTAACCATCCCAATATCAGAACGGAGTGTCACTGGATCCCCATCGGACAAACCCAACCGCTCAGCATCAGACGCCGCCATGAACACATCGTCGCGGTGGCCACCCGTGAGGGGATCTACCTTGGCCTGGACCATGGAGTTGAACTGCTTTCCCCGCCGGGTACTTAAGTGGAAATAACCCTCAGGGATGTTGAGTTCAGGAGGCTGCACAGAATGAAAGTGGGATCGGCCATCAGGTAAGGCGGTTCGCCCACCCTCACACAGCCGGGGGCCACCCCACTGGACTTGATCCCCAGCACCACGAAGATCTTCGATACCAGCGTAAAATGGCACAGCACGAGCAATGTCCCGGCGGACCGCTGGACCATCAGTAAGGTTCAACAGTTGCGCGCCTTCTGGATCAACTCTGGAGGCAAGATCAACGAGTGCCTCCCATTCAGAGCGCGCCTCGGAGACACGAGGACCCGGAATCTCAGGAGAGAAATAGATTCGCCGCTCAGTCGCGGTCTCAGTACCTCCGCCGGGTTGTTCATACCTAGTCGTCGCCGGCAGGAGCACCACCGTGTCACAGGGCTCCACAAACATCTGATGAGCAAGAACGATATCCTGGTGGACCCGGAGTGGGACACGACCGAGAGCCTCTCGGCAGTACCCCGGATCTGGCAGTGTACCCAGATAATCTCCCCCAATCGCCCACAGCACGTCGATCTCGTGTCGATGAGCAGCATGCACCGTTTCTACCGCCGAGAGTCCTTTCCATTCTGGTACATCAAAGCCCCATAACTTAGACATTTCAGAGGCGCCATCTTCACCTACCGCACGACCTCCGGGGAATGTCCAGGGGACGGCTCCTACTTCTGCTCCACCCTGGACACCGCTGTGCCCCCGAATCGGCATGAGTCCGCACTTTTCTCGACCGAGGAACCCACGAGATAGAGCTAGATTTACGATTGCCTGGACGTTATCGACTCCGAAGCGGTGCTGGGTAATACCCATGCTCCAGATAAAAACTGCGTTACGAGCCGACGCAATAATTTCTGCAAAAGCCAGCATCTCGCTCCGGTCGACACCGCTAAATCGCTCCAAGTCTTCCCAGGACTGATTTTCAATCGACACCCTCAGGTCATCGAACCCAACCGTCTGTTTCTCAATGAACTCGCTATCAACTGTTCCGAGTGCAATAAGGTGCTTTAGCACGCCATTAAGAAATGCGATGTCCCCACCCTGGTGCACCTGGAAAAATTCGTCCGCAAGCTTAGAGCCAAAGAGCGCGCTGTCGAAGATTGACGGGATCCAGTAGCGCTCCATAGCAGGCTCACGGAACGAGTTTACAACGACTATGCGAGTGCCTTTTTCCTTAGCTCGATACATGTACTTCGTTGCTACAGGTTGGTTGTTCGCTACGTGCGACCCGAAGAAGACAAGCACATCAGTCCCAATCCAGTCACTGTATGAGCACGTAGAGGCTGCGTATCCGATTGAACGCTTTAGTGCAGTGGTACTTGGTGCATGACAGATACGAGCGGAATTATCGATGTTGTTGGTGCCCAAGAATCGAGCGACTTTTTGAGCGCCGTAGTACACCTCGTTCGTTATTCCGCGAGATGTCAGATAGAAGGCGAGTCGCTTCGGGTCGACCTTACGGACCCGATCCGCAATCAACTCAAGAGCATCATCCCATCCGAGTCGAGTAAAGCCTCGATCTCCCCCGTACCGTACCATCGGGAACGGGATGCGACCGAGTTCCCGCAGATTTTCTCCCGAAAGTTCAGTGAGAGAATCCACCTCATTGAGATGCTTCGGGTCAAGTGCACCCATCGTGTTCAGACGTAGGAGTTCCAATCGAATCGAACACAGATGTACTCCGTCAAGCGTGAAATCGTGGATTCCAGTCGTGCCCAGTGCGCATCCATCGCACACGCCATCCTTCAGGATTCGTGTCGCGTACTCGAGCTGATCTCGGTTCTTCCACCATGTACGCGCCATGTCTCGGAAGTGTCCCGGCTTCTCATGCCCCATTCCAAACGGAACCGGTGAGGCCCACATCGATGGATTCCAGCCAAATTCCATCGGAGATCTGCTCTAGAAGGGAGTCAAGGAAGATCGCTGAGTATTCGCACTTGTTGGATCCATTCTATGAAGCCAACCACACCTGTTGCCAAGATAATCGTGAATAGTGTCTTGATGTTTCCAATATCGAGTCCCTGACGCACTGCAATAAAGCCTGCGACAGCACTCCATAGTATGATGAGCACGATGATGGGATCGTGTAGTATTGGAATAAGAACTAGGAGCAATAGCAATCCAGGTGTCTGAGCGAATCCGAGTGTACGCAAAAGTTCACCCCATGTGGCCTTACCGCCGAAGAGTTGATCCCCGACTACGTAACAGATTCCAGCCCAGACAACCCAATCGAGCAGTGCTCCTACGGAACTTACCATGGTCCCATACAACCCAAGCCCTGATGCACCTATACCACTTGCGACCGCAACCATGAGCACAACTGTCGCGGCCTGACCTGTAGCAGTTCTGTCATGCTCTACCTCCTCAAACACATCGATGTTGAGGAACATCGCACCAATCATGCGCTTTCCGAGTGAGTGCTTCGCTTCGGGCATTCCAGATCTCTCCAATTGTTTTTCTTAATCCTAAGAATTTACTCAGCGTAGCATCATCGCGGCAGGCGCACCGGCATGTCCGCAACCACGTACGCCATCACAGCCATCGTCGCTGCGCAGCGTGCTACCTCGTCAGGGTCAAGCTTGTCAATCGTGTCTGCATCAGAGTGGTGGTACCAGAAATAACGTGTTCCATCGACCTGCAAGCCCATACCAGGCACACCCGTTTCCATGAGTGCAGTAATGTCTGCTCCGCCACCGCCTCGGCTTATGACCCCTGAATGAATCCGAGTGAGTAGCGTCCCAATCTCGGTGATCATCCCAAATGCCTCTTCCGAACCGGTAAATCCAAATCCCTGCGGCTCGAAAACACCTGCATCGGACTCCATCGCGAGCACATGGTATTCATCGGCATGAGCTTCGGCATACGCTCTGCCACCTGGTCCGCCGTTCTCCTCACTGGTCCAACCGACAACGCGAACTGTTCGTCGAGGTCTTAGGCCGAGATCCTTCATCATCCGGACTGCCTCCCAAGCAGCAACCACCCCGCCAGCATCATCCATCGCACCCTGTCCTACGTCCCATGAATCAATATGCCCACCGAGAACTACGACTTCGTCTGGGTATTCACTTCCAACAATCTCGCCCATAACATTTCTAGAGGGAGCGTCCGGCAGCATTTGCGCATTCATCTCAAGCAACAGCTCAACACGTTCTCCGCGATCAACCATCCGGTGTAGAAGCTCGGCATCCTCCACTGTAATCGCTGCGTGTGCGATGCGTGGGGTGCCTTCCTCATAGCTCATCTGGCCCGTGTGCGGTGTCTGTTGAGAATACGGTGTGACAGATCGTATCAAGCTGGCTACTGCACCTGCATGCGCCGCGGCTGTAGCACCGCCCGTTCGGTACGCAACAGTCTGGCCGTAGTTAGTGAATGGAACATCGAACAAAACAATGCGGCCCCTTGCCTCTTCGGCCCGCCGCTCTAGCTCTGCAAAGCTGCTCACCACCATTAGTTCGGCACGAACTCCGCCGGGCGGCGTTGCGATACTCCCTCCGAGACCGAGCATCCTCAGGTTCCTCGGTCTCGGGAGTACCATCTGCAGCGACTCTTCTCCGCGAACCCAATGCGGTACCATAACGGTCTCCCCACGAACGTTCTCGAGCCCGTCAGCTTGCATCTCGTCCATGATCCAGTCGATTGCCTGCTCGAGTGCCACAGACCCAGAAACCCGATGTCCAAAGAGATCAACCAGTTCCGTCAGTCTCTCATAGGCATCATGATTCTCAGCCAAAGCATCAATAAGGCGATCCGCTGTTTGTCTATATGCGTTCGCGATCTCCTGTGTCTCGACAGGTGGGGACATCAATAAACCTGTGAACACTAGAGAGGACAGTAGATGTGCAGTTCGCTTCACAGCACTGCTCCGGAGGAGGTAAATGATATTCGCACCGTCGCTCCGGTTAGTAGCACGTGTCAAGACTGGATGTAGTGGCAACCGATATCTGATGAAGAGACATCGCCTGGCATTGACCCCAGTCCTTTGACGGTGCCTCTTGGTTTACCTGGCTGATTAACGATCTGGAGAACAACCTGATGAACACGATGCTCAGCAACTTCCGCTCCTACATCACATCTCTTGCTGTACTGACGATCCTGGGTGGTGTTACCCAGCTATCGGCTCAGCAGGAAAACATCGAGATACGTGAGATACGACTCGGAGGACGCGGTGGCTCGAACGTCGTCGGTGGTCCGGGCTCGGCGAACTACGATCTCGCAGCACGCTTCGCGCCATACAAGATCCAGGAAATGGTACACAGCACGACAGTCTCCCCGAACTGGATCGAGGGAAGTGAGCGTTTCTGGTACGAGTGGGAGAACTCTGACGGAACGTTCTACAACATCGTGGACCCGGTACGTGGCACGAAAAGCCAGCTCTTCGACAACGATCGCATCGCAGCTGAACTCACACGCATTACGCTCGATCCCTGGGACGGACAACATCTGCCGATCCGTAACATCCGCTTCATCAACGAGAACACGCTGCAGTTCGACGTAGAATCCTCTCAGGATGAAGACGCTGAAGAAGAAGAGGACGTCGATACCGAGCAAGAAGAAGAGGATAGTGATCAGGCGGGACGCAGTGAGAAGAAGATGCACCACTTCGAGTATGACGTGGGGACACAGACGCTGCGTGAACTGGAGGACTACGAGTCACCGAACAATCACCCGGGTTGGGCGAACGTGTCACCGGACGGTGAGACCGTTGTGTTCGCACGTAACTACAACCTCTGGATGATCAACGGATCCGATTACGAGTTGATCCTCGACGCACGTCGCGGCAAGAGTGGCGATGAAGCCACTGAGGCTGAAGAAGATGTCGAGGTTGAAGAAGTCCAACTGACAACGGATGGTGAGGAGTTCTACGCCTACGGCGGCTCAGGGGGCCGGGGTGAGACCAATGTGACCTATGAAGAAAACAAGGATGACCGCAAACGGGCCGGGGTCGTATGGTCGAAGGACTCACAGAAGTTCGCGCTCGTACGTCGGGATCAGCGTGAGGTTGGTGATCTTTGGGTCGTGCACGCAGTGGGTAACGAGCGTCCCGAGCTCGAATCGTATAAGTACGATATGCCGGGTGAGGAAAACGTCACCCAGAGTGAACTCCTGATCTACGATCTCGCTACACGCAACATGGTCCAGGTCAACGACGATCCATGGCAAGATCAGATGATGTCGGTCACCAGCGACCGTCAGTTCGTCTATCCCGACTCCGATGAACCAAGACAACAAGTCTGGCTCTCCGATAACTCCGATGAACTCTGGTTCACCAGAACCTCACGTGACCGGAAGAGAACGGATGTGATGATCGCGAACGCCGCGACTGGAGAAGTACAAACCATCATCGAGGATCGGCTCAACACCTACATGGAGACGCGCAACGTCGAGAGACTCGACAACGGTGACCTTCTGTGGTGGTCGGAGCAGGATGGTTGGGCACACATCTATCGGTATGGTTCGGACGGTACGCTAAAGAACCGTGTCACCGAGGGACCATGGCATGTTGACGGGATCGCTGGTGTCGACAACGAGCGTGGCTATGTATTCCTGCTCGGCCAGGGACGTGAGTCCGGCGAAGACCCCTACTACCAGCACCTCTACCGCGTGAACCTCGACGGATCAGGGCTGACGCTTCTCAACCCCGGCGACTTCGACCACCGTGTGACTATGGGTGAGTCGAGCAGGTTCTTCGTGGAGAGCTACTCTCGGGTTAACACCACTCCGTCTTCGGCATTGTTCAGTGCTTCGGGAGAAAAGATCATCGATCTCGAGACCTCAGACTTCAGTGCACTCACCGAAGCTGGCTATGAGTTCCCTGAACCGTTCAAAGCCGAAGCTGATGATGGTGTCACCGACATGTATGGTGTGATGTATAAGCCATACGACTTTGATCCGAGTAAGAAGTATCCCATCGTCGCCTATGTCTACCCAGGTCCTCAGACCGAGTCAGTCTCGAAGTTCTTCTCGACGAATGCATCTGAGCAGGCACTCGCTCAGTTCGGCTTTATCGTCGTTACGCTCGGCAACCGCGGTGGTAACCCAGACCGTTCCAAGTGGTACCACAACTACGGGTATGGAGACCTGCGTGACTACGGACTGGCTGATAAGAAGGCCGTGCTCGAACAACTCGGCGATCGCCACGACTTCATCGACCTCGACAGGGTTGGTATTTACGGTCACTCAGGTGGTGGCTTCATGTCTACGGCTGCGATGCTCGTCTACCCTGACTTCTTCAAGGCTGCGGTATCGTCGTCTGGAAACCACAACAATGATGTTTACAACCGCAACTGGTCGGAAACACACCACGGTGTCCAGGAAATTGTCGACGACGAAGGCAACGTCAGCTTCGAGTTCGATATCGAGAAGAACTCTGATCTCGCGGCAAACCTGAAAGGACATCTACTCCTAACGACCGGTGACGTCGATAACAACGTGCACCACGCGGGTACGTTCCGTATGGCCGAAGCACTGATCCGTGCTAATAAGCGCTTCGACTTCTTTATGTTCCCCGGCCAGCGTCACGGCTACGGTAACATGAGCGACTACTGGTTCTGGCTACGTGCCGAGTACTTCGTTAAACACCTGCTCGGTGACGACGAATGGAATGCCAATCTCCTTCAACTCCAGGTCGAACAACCGAAAACACGCTGAAGGAAGCGAATAGATCGACTACACCCGGATTGTAGATCGGAGACCAACAATCCGCACAAATAAAGGAGCTGGTGTCGAGGACGTAGGCCTCGACACCAGCTCAGGCGGTAAAGGGCATCCCCTCAACGATGATCTCGTCGATGAAGATCCACGCTTCTCCTCCAGCGCCGACATGCCAATCAGGGAGTTGAGAGTGATTCCGCGCTGTGACGCGGACGTAGCGAGCAGCTACACCTTCTTCTATCGAAGAGGACAGACGATGGGCAATAACGCTTGGATCAGGCTCTACTGAGGTCGGAACTGATTCCAGATCTATCCAGCTCGATCCATTATCTGACACACTGAACTCTACCAAGCGTGGAAGCATAACCCATGCACTTTGCACCTGTAGACAATCGAGACTAATCCGGGTCACTTCGACCGAAGACTCCAGATCTAGAGTGGCCTGGAAGTCTGCACCCTGGACAGCAACCCAGCGTCCGTCACGGAAATCAGCACTCCCAAGCAATCCGTCCACCAACACACCGGTGTCAACTGGATAACTGGGGTGGGAGGGCGTGCTGGTCACAACTACCGCTCTAGCCGCGAGGTGGTCCACAGAATCAGGCCGTCCGAGGCTCCGCCGCCCTGGAGGCCGGACTTCCGAGCCTATCCTCCCGGTCAATCGATCTCCCAAGGTGGACCGCGCTACCTCCCCGATCTCGTCGAGCCTATTCACTACATCGGGGTGCTGCCCGGCAACGTCGACGGTCTCTCCAATATCAAGATCAAGGTCATACAACGCTTTGGGAACAGTAATGAATGCATAGGGACCGGGATGACCATCCGCTCCTGGCTCCACACCAACATAGGACCTGGTACGATGCTCAAAGACCCTTTTCCATCGTCCCTCTCGGACAGCTCTCAATTCGCCCGTGTAGTAGAACCAAAACTGGGTGCGAGGCTCCGCATCCAATTGTAGTTCCAGAAGCGACAGGATATTCACGCCATCGATTGGGTTCTCAGGAAGTGTGGCCCCTGTGATGGCCGCTACCGTTGGCAAGATATCGATCGTTGAGGCCAGACGATCGCAGATGGATCCCGGTTCGATTCTACCAGGCCAACGCATGATGGCCGGCACGCGGGGGCCACCTTCGAGCGCAGTACCCTTACCTTCACGCAGAAGCCCTGTCGACCCAGCGTGGTTGCCGTAGTTAAGCCAAGGCCCGTTGTCACTCGTGAAGATGACGAGTGTATTCTCAGCAATGCCATTTCGATCTAGCGCCTCGAGAACTTGCCCTACTGACCAATCGATCTCCTGGATCACGTCGCCATACAAGCCCTGCTCACTCGACCCCCTAAAGCTAGGTGAGACACCGAGAGGCACATGTGGCATCGAGTGCGCTAGGTAAAGAAAGAACGGACCGTTAGCGCTTCGGTCGATGAACTGGACGGCCCGCTCCGTATAGCGCGTGGTGAGTTGGTCCTGGTCTGTGAGTTCGTCTACAGTCTCGACAACCTCATCCCCCTCGATCAGTGGTAAAGGTGGATACTGGCTCATGCCACTAATCGGGATACCGTCATAGTCTACAGGCCACATATCGTTGGAGTACGGTAGGCCAAAGTACTCGTCAAAACCGTGACGAAGAGGCAGAAACTCAGAACCGTGTCCAAGGTGCCATTTTCCCACAGCCGCAGTGGCGTAGCCAAGAGACTTCAGGATCTCAGCGATCGTAACCTCTCCTGGGTGTAGTCCAACCTGGGCGTCAGGGTTCAAAGCACCCAGGATTGACACCCGGGACGCATAGCAACCGGTGAGTAAAGACGCGCGCGAGGCTGAGCAGACACCCTCTGACGCATAGAAGTCCGTGAAGTGCATACCCTCCGATGCCAGCCGATCTAGGTGGGGAGTCGTAAATCCCCTGGCACCGTAGATCCCAACATCCTCGTAGCCCTGATCATCTGTGAAGATCAGGACGACGTTGGTTGGACGGGGAGCAGGCGTGCACGCGCTAGCCCATCGAGACGCGGCAAGGGCCAAGGTGGCCGTGCCAGACCGATGCAGGAACTCACGACGAGACGGTGTCACTCTGCTTAACTCATATCGAGTAATCGATCAGGTCCGCTCATCAAATCTCTAGAGCAATACGTGTTCGCGACTAGCAACACCCGCAGATTGGTCCACCATCAGGAACGAATGAAGTACTAACTTCACGAGCAGAGTCCGGAACAGTTCTAATCGATTGGCTAGCGGAACTCGATGAGCGTTTCCGGCGCGCTTCCCGAGTTGATGCTCCTTGTCCTCGATAACCAGTAAAAATCTGGTATCGATGGTCGCCAATATCACTATCGATCCGAATCGTCGCTGGCCCTTCGGTCTCAAAACGATCAAAGGGTTGCCCATCACAAATCACAAAAACTTCTCCAGAATCGGGCAGATTGGTAACACGCCAGCTCGTATCTTGGCCCTGTCTATCTGAAGTGGCAGCATACGTGCCCACATAGAGCGTCCCGCTCTCAGGGTCGTTCCAAGCCTGCACCACGCCCATTGAGGGATACTCGATCCCTTCCACAGTAGGAGCTTCAAACTTGTTCATGTGTGGAGTCTCGAACGCACGAGTCCAGTCTCCTCCTTGGCCAATCTCAGAGACCATCATCATCGCGCTGCGTTGGCCCCTCGGGTACGGCTCATTGAGTCCGAACCACCAGCCAAATTTTTCATTATGCTCACCAAAAAAACGGGGCTCATAGGCTCTCTCAGCCGCAGCGCTGAGTCGGACAATCGCAGTTTCGTCGCCGAGTTCTCGTGCCATCAGTAGGCCTGCTGATGAAGGCCTTGCGGGAACCCTTGGATTATTCCATCCAGCCGCATTTGCTGAGGCCTCATAAATGAATGAAGCGAGTTCTGGTTCTTGAGGGAGAATAAGGAACGCTGCTTGTAGTCCTGAACTCGGGCCACCGTTTGCCTTATGGTTCACGATCGGATCATACCAAGTCGTGAACCACTCCAGTTCACCGGCATCAGAGACACCCATGTAATTATCCTTCACATACTCAAGCCAGTTTTGTACGGCGAGATGCCTATCGGTTCCGTGAAGCTTGTCGTAGAGATAAACGCCTAACCCCGCAGCACTGTTACAGAACGGCCAAATTTTAGTGTTCTCACAGTGAGGCCCTTCAGGATGATCTCTCCACTGCGCTTCCATGAGTTCAACCATCCGGTGGTGATCCCACTCGAAGTCCTGGTCCGCGTAACCCGTCGTAGTGAACGGGCGCTCCCATTTGTCATCACCTGACACATACCCGTAAATCGAGAGCATGAGGCCAAGCCAACCTCTAAAAAACATATTTCCATCTGAGCCAATTGGATCCTCTTGTAGACCCCAAGGCTCGACACCGTTCGCTGTCCAACCAATCCGGTCGTAATTGCCCCGAAGATCCCTAGGGATGCCTCCCATAAATTGAGGCGGGTAGTTCGCTCGAGCAGGATCCGGACCAATTTGTGTTAACCAATCAACTGCGCCCCAGTAGGTCGTATAGCGGCTGGCTAATTCATCGACAATCCTTGTATACGCTTCACGCCAGGCAGGCGTTTGATCCGCCATCATGAGGATCGCATATGTCGAATACTGCAGATCGAATCGAGGGTAGCTCGTGACACCGGGGACGCTGTATTGGTCCCACCACGGATGGGGGACACCCCACCGACTCCAGTTGTCCCTTGTTGTGGACTTCTCCCAAAGAAATTGCAGCCAACCAAGTGCGCGGTCGTTCAATTCAGGGAACGGTGATGGCGGGCGAATTTCATTTGAGGACCACGGCGCAGCATATAGTGGCTCGGTCCGCGCTCCAAGCGCTGCTCCACCAGCCGCTAGACCAAGTCCTTTTATGAAATCTCGTCGAGTGGGTGCTTGGTTCTTTGGCATCTGGTTTCTCTCACCCCTTGAGTTCGTGCGGCCTTAGTTCGATCAGTGCCGCACTACTTTATCCCTCTACTTCCTGAAGAAGCCGCTCTCTTATGCGGGCACGTATACGCTCTAAGCTGGACTGGAAGTCCTGATCCTCAGCAACCCTGTCGAAGACTCCGGAATTCATCACTTCAAACTGGACCGCGTTGTGCGACCATGCAAAAGCAGGTTCGAACCATGACAATGCTTCACCAACGTTCCCGACCCAAGCGTAGAACATGGCAATGTCACGATACAAGACCATCTCGGCCTGGTTCCGGGGCTCACTAGCCGAACCGAGAGCACTTTTCAACGAATCGACGATCTGCATGGCTTCAGCCTCGTTTCCTCGAGAGTGCTGGCACATTGCGCGCAGTCCCGGGAAAGTGTCTCCCAAAACATTCAGACAATCGTCAAATCTTCTAGTAAGAAGATAGGCTAGAGCTTCGTAGAAGCGCGAAACATCAACTGTCGGTTGGAGTGCTAGCGCGCCCTGTGCCTCACGGATCACAACGTCGTAGCGGCGAGAGGAGAGGCCATTCATCGCCGTACCCATCCGCCGTCCAGGCGCTAGTGGATCGATCTCGATCGCGGTCTCAACTTCCGCAAAACCCTCATCGTATTGTCCTTCACGGATAAACAGATGAGCATACCAACCGTGTGCATCAGCCGAGTTCGGGGATAACTCCAGTGCCCGCTGAAAATCGGATGCAACCGGCTCAGCGGGACCCAGGTCTCTCAGCCCTAGAAATCCACGTGCGGCATATGCCTCGGCAGCATCCTCATCGAGTTCGATCGCACGATTGGCCATTCTCATCCCGCGGCCATAGAGCTCGTACCCATTGAGTTCCGGATGTCCATAAGTGATAAACAACCCGTAGGTCATCGCGAGCCCAGCATACGCAGGCGCGTAGTTCGGATCCCTAGCAATCGACTTCTCGAATGACTTGATTGCCGCCAACATCCCGTCCGTCGAGCGGGTGTGCAGTTGTGACTTCCCGATCAGATAAGCTTCGTACGCCTCAGGATCCTCAGTCCTGGAAGCCGAACTGATCTCTCGGATACCACCAACCGCAGAAGTGAGCGCCGATGCTACCTGAATCGCGATGTCTTCCTGGAGCGCAAAAAGATCCTGAAGCTGACCATCGTAAGAATCAGCCCAAAGATGCTCGTCACTCGCGGCATGAATCAACTGAGCTGTAACCCGGATCTGCTCTCCAAAAAGCTGAACTGAGCCCTCTACTACGTGTTCCACACCCAGCCTGTCTGCGATCTCTGGGATCGTGAGGTTATAGCCAGTAACGGTCTCCGCAGAGGTACGTGAAATCACCTTGAGTTCAGAGACCTTTGCTAGCTGGGATGTAATCTGCTCTGTGATCCCTTGGCTCAGATACGCTACTTCCTCTCGTCCACCGATGTTGTCCATCGGTAGGACAACCACTGAAGCATCGCCTGGAGTTGTAGCAACTCTAGTAGTCGGCGCGCTCGAAGCCTGGTCCAGCTTTTCACTCGCATCCTCAACAGGACGATCCCGCACAAGTGCCGTGCCGACGACAATGGGGAGCCCGATCAAAAGAAGGACCAGAGCAACATTCGGTAGCCAGAGTTGGTTAGCGGATTCAGCAATCTGTTGGATGAGCTCGAATACCAACCACCCGACCGCAATATACGCCCCTAACGCCCACCAGATCGACCGGCGGTGGACCTCACGGATTAAATCTCTTAGACCAGACACCTCCTCCTATCCCTCTACCGCCTGGAGAAGCCGTTCCCGTATGCGCTCCCTCATTCCTTCTAAGCCAGCCTGGAAGGCCGAGTCTTCACTGACCCTGTCGAAGACCCCTGAATTCATTACTTCGAACTGAATCGCGTTATGTGACCACGAAAAGGCTCGTTCTAACCAGGACAATGACTCATCGGCATTACCAATCCAAGCGTAGAACATGGAAATATCACGATACAGAACCATTTCCTCATGGTTCTGAGGTTCACTACCCGAACCCACAGTACTCCTCAACGAATCAACGACTTGTATTGCTGCGGCCTCATCTCCCTGAGAGTGCTGACACATTGCCCGAACCCCTGGGAAAGCATTTCCTAAAACATTCAAGCAATCGTCTAGTCGACGAGCAAGAAGGTGTGCGAGAGCTTGGAGGAAACGTGGTACAGTCAAAGTTGGCTCAAGTGCTAAAGCCTGCTGAGCTGCTGTTGCAGCAAACTCGTAGCGGCGCGCACCTAGGCCATCTAATGCGGCTCCATTTCTCCGTCCAGGTGCCAGGGGGTCGATCTCAATCGCCATCTGAGCTTCTGCAAGACCCTCTTCCTCTTGTCCTTCTCTAATGAGTAGATGCGCATACCAACCATGAGCATCAGTTGAATTTGGTGATAGTTCCAATGCACGCTGGAAATCAGATTCAACCGCCCCTGCCGGAGCAAATCCTCTCAGAAGTAACCCGGCCCGTGACAGGTAGGCCTCTGCGGCGCCTTGGTCGAGTTCAACCGCACGGTTCGCCATCGCCATGCCACGACCATAGAGTTCATACCCATCTAGTTCTGGATGCCCATAGATGGTGAACAACCCATAGGTCATCGCAAGGCCTGCGTATGCGGGTGCGTAACTCGGATCCTGAGCAATCGACCGTTCGAACGACTCGATCGCTGTTAGCATATTTTCGGTAGAACGTCGGTGCAGTTGTGACTTCCCAATCAGATAAGCTTCATACGCCACAGGATCTTCAGTTCTCGAACCCGAACCGACTTGTCGGATACCTGTAACTGCTGATGTCAAAGCCTCAGTCACCTTCAGTGCGATGTCTTCCTGGAGCGCGAAAAGATCCTCAAGCTGACCGTTATAGGAATCAGCCCAAAGATGTTCGTCAGTCTCAGCGTGGATCAACTGAGCCGTAACCCGAATTTGATCCTCAAAAACTCGAACTGAACCTTCCACTACGTGCTGGACTCCCAAACTGTCTGCGATTTCTGGGATGGTGAGGTTATAGCCACTGACAGTCTCTGCAGAGGTGCGTGAAATCACCTTGAGTTCGGGAACTCGAGCGAGTTGTGCAGTAATCTCTTCTGTAATTCCTTCACTGAGATACGCTACTTCCTCTCGTCCACCGATGTTGTCCATCGGTAGGACAACCACTGAAGCATCGCCTGGAGTTGCAGCAACTTCGGTGTCCGTACCTCCACCCATTGGCCAGATGCCGGCATTCATCGCTAGTAAAACACCCACCGCCAGCAACAGCATTGCCGTAATGGTGTTACGAACGGTGAACAGCCCTTCACGCGCCGGAGCCGACTCCGCAGTAGTCGGCGCGCTCAAAGCCTGGTCCGGCGTTTCATTCGCATCCTCAACAGGACGATCCTGCACAAGCGCCGTGCCGACGACAATGGGGAGTCCGATCAAAAGGAGGACCAGAGCAACATTCGGAAGCCAGGGTTGGTCAGCGGATTCAGCAATCTGTTGGATGAGCTCGAATACCAACCACCCTACCGCAATATAGGCTCCTAACGCAGTCCAGATCGACCGGCGTTGGACCTCACGGATTAAATCTCTTAGCCCAGACATGTCCTATCCCGCCGCCTGAAGAAGTCGCTCCTTTATCTGAGCTTGGATACGCTCTACCTCCGCTTGGAAACTTGAATCCTCATTGACTCTGTCGAAGACTCCAGATCTCATGATTTCAAACTGGACTGCGTAAGGTGACCATGCAAATGCCCTTTCTAACCATTCCAAAGTCTCATCAACATTGCCGACCCATGCGTAGAACATCGCGATTTCACGATAGGATAGCATCTCGCCATGGTTTTGGGGCACGCTAGTTGAGCTTACAGTATTTTTCAACGAATCAATGACCTGCAGAGCTGCGGCCTCATCTCCCTGAGAGTACTGGCACATTGCCCGAACTCCAGGATAACGGTCACCCAAAACGTTCAAACAATCGTCTAGTTTACGCGCAAGAAGATGAGCGAGAGCTTCAAGATAGCGTCCTAGCTCTAACGTCGGTCCAAGTACCAAACCACGCTGCGCTGCAGTGGCAGCGACGTTATTGCGGCGAGAACCAAGCGCTCCTAGCGCAGCACCCATTCTCCGTCCAGGAGCGAGGGGGTCGATCTCGATCGCCATCTCATTTTCCGCAAAAGCCTCATCATCGTGTCCTTCGCGAACAAGTAGATGAGCATACCAACCATGAGCATCAGCCGAGTTAGGGGACAACTCCAGTGCCCGCTCAAAATCAGATGCAGTTGGCTCATAACGACCGAACGCCTGCGTCTCCAGATATCCACGTGCCAAATATCCCTCTGCAGAATCGTTATCAAGCTCTATCGCTCGATTGGCCATTCTCACGCCACGACTATGGAGTTCGTATCCATTGAGCTCCGGATGACCCCAAGCAATAAACAGCCCATAGGCCATCGCGAGTCCAGCATACGCAGGCGCGTAGTTCGGATCCTGGGCCATCGAACGTTCGAACGACTCGATCGCCGCTAGCATATTTGCTTCTGAACGACGGTGAAGCTGTGACTTGCCAATCAGATAGGCTTCATGTGCTACCGGATCCTCGGTTCTGGAAGCCGAACTAATCTCGCGGACACCACCAACCGCAGAAGTGAGCGCCGATGCTACCTGAATCGCGATGTCTTCCTGGAGCGCGAAAAGATCCTGGAGCTGGCCGTCGTACGAATCAGCCCAAAGATGCTCGTCAGTCTCAGCGTGGATCAACTGAGCCGTAACCCGAATTTGATCCTCAAAAAGTTGAACTGAGCCCTCGACCACATGCTCAACATCCAGCCTGTCCGCAATCTCAGGAATCGTCAGGTTATAGCCAGTAACGGTCTCTGCAGAGGTGCGTGAAATCACCTTGAGTTCAGGAACCTTGGCTAGCTGTGCAGTAATCTGCTCGGTGATTCCTTCACTGAGATACGCGACTTCCGCTCGCCCACCAATGTTGTCCATCGGTAGTACGACCACCGAAGCATCGCCTGGAGTTGTAGCAACTTCGGTGTCCGTACCTCCACCCATTGGCCAGATGCCGGCATTCATCGCTAGTAAAACACCTACAGCTAGCAATAGAACTGCCATAACGGTGTTGCGGATGTTGAACAGCCCTACACGCGCCGGAGCCGACTCCGCAGTAGTCGGCGCGCTCGAAGCCTGGCCCTGCGTTTCATTCGCGTCTTCAGCAGGGCGCTCCTGCACGAACGCCGTACCGACCACCACGAGGAACCCAACCAAGATGAGGATTAGAGCCGCGCCAGGGACCCAATCGGGCAACCCCACGGTGCCAGAGATCCCTTGAATAGCTTCCCACACCACCCAAGAGCCCCCCGCATAGAACACCACTACCTGCCATATCGAACGGCGGCGTGCCTCATGGATCAAATTTCTTAGGCCAGACATCCCCTATCCGGTTGCCTCAAGGAGCCGCTCTCTTACACGGTTAAGAACACGGTCCAGTCCTTCTTTGAAATTAGGATCGCTTCGAGCGCTATCGAATACTGCTGAATTAAGAAGTCGGAAATCCACAGCATTATGAGACCATGAGAACGCCCGTTCCAGCCAGTTCAAAGCTTCATCAAATTCACCTGTCCATGCATAGAACATCCCTATATCTCTGTATGAGATCATCTCAATGTGATTGCTGGGTTCATCATCTGAGCTCAGCGCGCTCTTAAGTGAATCGACCAGCTGCATTGAGGGGGTCACCTCACCTCGGGAATATTGACACATCGCTCGTAACCCAGGTGATGAATCACCTAACAGATCCAAGCAATCTCCCGGCTTCCCATCTAGAAGATGAGCTACTGCTTGAAGGAAGTACGGCATAGTTAAAGTGGGTTCTAGTGCCAGGGCACGTTCTGACTCTCGAATGGTTACCGCATATTCACCAGACGCCAAGTGGTTGAATGCATTTCCATTTCTCTTACCTGGCGCTAGTGGATCAATCTCTATTGCTGTAGCAGACGCTTCGAAAGCTTGCCCATACTGACCTTCACGTGCTAAAAGATGGCCGTACCAGCCATGCGCATCAGCAAAATTTGGACCTAGTTCTAAGGCGCGTGCTAGGTCGGCTTCAGCTTCCTGGAACTCAGCCAAAGCTTTAGTGAGCAAGTATCCCCGGGCAGCATAAGCTTCATAAGCATTCTCATTGAGCTGAATTGCTCTATCGGCCATTGCCATACCCAGACCATAAAGGTCGTATCCATCAAGCTCTGGATGGCCATACATTATCAATAATCCATAAGCCATCGCGAGCCCAGCGTACGCAGGTGCATAATTTGGATCTTGAGTAACCGACGTCTCAAACGACTCGATCGCCGCCAGCATACCAGCCGATGAGCGAGTGTGTAGCTGTGACTTCCCAATCAAATAGGCTTCATACGCTACTGGATCCTCTGTCCGCGACCCCTTATTGATCTCACGGATACCACCTACCGCAGAAGTGAGCGCGGAAGCAACCTTGATCGCAATGTCTTCTTGCAGAGTAAACAGATCAGCAAGCGGTCCATTGTACGAGTCCGCCCAGAGATGATTATCGGTCTCTGCATGGATCAACTGAGCCGTGACTCTAATTTGCTCCCCAAAAAGTTGAACTGAGCCTTCGACGACGTGCTCAACGCCCAGACTATCAGCGATCTGAGGAATCGTCAGATTATACTCGCCTATCGCTTCAGCGGAGGTACGAGAGATCACCTTAAGCTCGGGAACCCGAGCAAGTTGAGCAGTAATTTCTTCGGTAATGCCTTCGCTTAGATACGCTACCTCCTCCCGCCCACCAATATTATCAAGCGTCAGCACTACGACTGAGGCAGCCTCTGGAGTCGCAGCAAGATCTATATTCTCGGACCCACCGATCGTCCAGATACCCGTGTTGATCAGAGTGAACACACCGGCAGCTACCAAGATCAATGCAACAATGGTGTTCCGAGCGGTGAACAACCCTGGATTGGCCGCAGCTGGCTCCGCACTAGTCTGCGCACTCGAAGTCTCTGCCGTCTCTTGGCTCACGTCCTGACTAGGACGCTCCTGCACGTATGCCGCTGCTATGACAACGACGAACCCGATGATAAGCAGGACCAGGGCAACATTCGGAAGCCAGGGCTGGTCTGCGGATTCAGCGATCTGGTTGATGAGCTCGTACGCCAACCAGGAGCCCCCAACATAGATCCCCGTCACCTGCCACATCGAGCGGCGGTGAATCTCTCGGATTAAATTTCTCAAGCCAGACATGTTGCCAAAAATGCGCCTTGTTTTGCGACTCAACAAGTGAAACGTGACTTCCACTCACAGCTAACTAGCGGGATGGGAGGCCTTGGAACTAACGTTCTCGCCTAGAAAACATCAGTTGTTGTAGTAGATGGGTCTTGTTTTATTGCACCACTGCGCTCGTCTGCGGGAGATGTAAACAATGAAGAAACTTTCTTTCCTCGCACTGTTGGTAATTGTCCTGATACCTCTACGGTCTCAGGCGCAGAGGAACCCGATTGAGATAGGGTTTGATGCATCGCTCATTCGGAGTGTCATAGAGGCAAACGTTCGGGGTGATGCTGGCCGTACATCCCTCGCGATCCCTGCACCATCTGTCAGGTTCGGAATTTTTCTATCTGATCTGGTTTCCCTAGAAACCGATGTCTCCCACGAATATTCATCATCAGAGGATCAGACAAATCACAACTTTTCTTTGGGCACTGGCGTCCAGTATCACATAGCACCCCCGACCCGTTCTTCTACGTTTTTTATGGGCATCGGTACCCGCGTCAACTCGCGAGGCCAGGCTTCAGAGAACGAGAAACGTGAATTCAAGGATGAATGGGACAAGGATAGGGATCAATATCGTGACAGACGCCCACCCACACGCGACCCTCGGTCACCTCGGGATGACAAGAAAGATGAGTGGGACAAAGATGAGCGGTACCTTGAACGCAGGTCACCGAACGACACTCAATTTGGGGTCTCCGGAGAGATCGGGTACAAACTGAGAATCGATGACAGATTAGGCTTACGAGCGAGTGGCTTCTTCTATCATGACTTCCGGTCTTCCGGTAGGGCCGCCAAGAGCAGCCTCGGAGTTGGTTTCGGATTTTCTTTCTTTACTGGCGGAACAAGACGCGGAGAACGAAGCCGACGCAGATAATGGACTGGAATTTATCGGGGTGTGCTAATATCGAACTGTGCTGCTTTAGCATCTTGCCCACCTCATACTCTGACCCCAATCTGCTCAGCCGTTCCTAGCCCGACCCTTGAACGCACAACTATCAACCCCACGCAATGCGTAAAATCATAACTTTCGGAATCCTAACCGCACTGCTCTTGGCGATAGCCAGTTTAGTGGCAAACCGAACGTCTGACCCACCCCCCCTAACCACGCTCGTCGGTCCTTTTTTTGATGCAGATTACGACCTAACTGCAAAATTTCTATCGTTTCAAAAGGAGAGCCGCTTCGTCCGCCTGGAGGATGGGACTGACCTGGCGGTAGACATTTTCGTTCCTGAAGACGCGGCAGATGACAGCGGATCACTCACAACAAGCTTCCCGACGATCCTAGAGTACACACCATATAACCGCGCCTTCGCTTTACCGGGTATGGCTTTATGGGAGAGGATAGGCCTCCGTTGGCGTACAGGACTCAAGGAAGCAGTCTTCGACCGATCTCTGTCGCAACCTGTACGCACCATGATCGGCTTAGGGTACGCTTACGTCGTAGTCGATATGAGAGGAACCGGAGCTTCGTTTGGAAGCCAAACACCTCTCATGCCTAGACTCGGATCAGACGGAGCTGAGATCGTGAATTGGATCACCAGCCAACCGTGGTCGGACGGGTCTGTGGGAATGAGAGGACAGTCCTACGTGGCTTGGAGCCAATACGCTACCGCGAGCCAAGCACCTGAAGGGCTTCAGTGCATCGCACCGGGCGTCATCATGTTTGATACCTATACCGAAGGAACGAGACCCGGTGGAATAACCACGACTCGATGGCTCTCAGAGTATAGTGATCACCTCCAGGCGTTTAATCTCAGCAAGAATGATCCTGACAATGGATTCTTCCCGGTAGCACCAGTCGTGGATGAAGACGGAGACGGACGATGGATCGATGAAATCCCACTCGCATCCACCGGCGATGTCACGCTCTTCACCGACGACGACGAACTCATCTACCCAGACGGACAGTTTCGAGAACAACATTACTTGGCTAGGGCCGTCAATGAACATAAGGGCAATGTCTTAGGCCGACGCTTGCTTGAGCCCGACATGCGCTTCTCAGATGCAGTCCAAGCCTTTGGGACGGACACTCTCTCCTTCACTGATACCAGCCCAGGGGCAATGCTTGAAAGGGTAGCCGCATCGGGTGTATCTGTACTAAACCTGGGTGGGTGGTTCGATGGTTTCCTGAAGGGCACGACAAAACTTTTCAGCTCTATGGAACAAGGTTCGGGAATGCGAATGATGATCGGACCCCGTTTCCATGTGCCCGAAGGTGTGACTCCACCCTACCAAGAATTACTCGGCTACGATGGAGACCTGGCATCCGATGTTGTACTTGAAGAGATCCGCTTCTTCGACTGGTGCCTCAAGGGGATCGATACTGGGGTCTCAGAGGAGGATCCGGTGCTCCTCTATGTCATGAACCGCGGTTGGCGTCATGAAAAAGGTTGGCCGCTGGAAAGACAAGAAATTCAGTCACTGCACCTTGGACCATCTGGATCACTCGGGGCTGATATAGGTGAGCCTGGATTGGATCACTACAACGTGGATTTTGAGCATACTGCAAACTTCGGTTCCAACGCCACAAACCGCTGGATCTTGATGCGATCTCCAGACTCGCTCATGGTTCGAACAGAGTTAGATAAACAAACGATATTTTATGAAACAGAGCCACTGGACACCGAGTTAGAGGTCACAGGCCATCCAGTAGTAGATCTCTGGGTGAGTACGAATCAACCTGATGCGGACGTATTTGTGTATCTGAGTGACGTAGCACCAGACGGGACAGCGAACTACATAACGGAAGGTCAACTAAGAGCTGGATTCCACATAATGCAGGATCCCGAACTACAAACCCAAGGCCTCCAACCTGTACGTCCTGAACTTCCATGGCATGGATTTCGGGCCGGAGATTATGACGCGAATGCGTTTGCGGATGACCATATTGTTAACCTCCGCTTTGATCTTCAACCCACGAGTTGGGTCTTCACTGAAGGGCATCGTATTCGAATCTCTATAGCTGGAGCAGACGCGGACAACTTCGAGTTGCACCCAGGTCTCTGCGCTACCGGCGTTGCTGAGCAATGCTCGGCCACAACGCTTACCTTACACCGAGGGACCGTTTATCAGTCTCGGATCGAATTACCCGTAATCCCCCTTTCATAATGAAAACCTTCTGCAAGTATGGGTCGCCAATGGAAACCATAGTCCGGTTAAGATCCCACACGTTGCTACTCCTCTTGCTCAGTCTACAGTTGAGTGGATGCTCGACTTGGCAGCCTCGAACTGTGAGCCCACAAGAGGTGATCGAGATGGAACAACCCTCACGTGTGCGCGTCACAACGCAAGCTCGTGTAGTCGAGGAGGCTAGTCCTAACCTGGATCGTGTAGCGCTCAGAGACGAAAGTGAACTGGTACTTAGCAATCCCACGGTGGCCAACGGCATGATCATCGGTACCACAGACGCCGGTCCGGTAGCCAGAGTTGTACTTGGGGATGTTCGCACAATCGAAGTCCAGGAAACGGACGCTGTACGAACTGGTGTACTCGCGGGTGGCGTCGCACTGGCTTCCACTCTCTTTGTCCTCCTCCTCTCGACTCTTTCTGGCGGCTGACCGGGTAATCAGGCCCGTTACTTGCAAGATGACGCGGTGACTAAATCACTGCTGAACGAGAACATCAGATCAACGTCATTTACTTAGGTGTGTTCCCGTTCAGGACTAGAGGCTCTACTCACATAACCATCCATGCTTAGGTTACCGCTATCCACATTCCCCGGATGAGGGATTTCTGCGAGTACTCTATGAGCTTGGGCCTGCATCTTATTCCTCTTCGCCGGCACCTCTTTTCGTTGTTCATCGCATTTACTGTCGCTTTTCCTGCACAGATTGCTGCACAAGTGGATATCGAAGCGCTCCGGACTGAAGATCCACCGATGGGGTATTCAGGCTCTATCGGTAGCAACGTGACTGTCCGGACAGGAAATGTGGATTTCATTCAACTTGGACTAAATGCTCGCCTATTCCACGTCGACGACTTGTCAACAACACTGGTGGTTGGGAATGGAGGGCTTGGACTTTTAGGACGAAGCCGTTTTGCATCGTCAGGACTGTTGCATTACCGCAAGACCTACCTCTACAACAGGCGAATCTCACCTGAGTGGTTCGGCCAATTGAACTATGACAGGTCTCAGCGGCTCGACTTCAGAATGGTCCTCGGTGGAGGAGGTCGGACCTCATTCGCAAGCGGAGAGTGGGGAGAATTCGGCATGGGTGCTTCCATTGTTCTCGAACACGAGGCCCTAAATCTCCCGGAAGATGCAGTACACCCGGATAATACGAATACAGTCAGATGGAGCAGTTTTCTCACGCTGCGCGTGGTACCGACTGAAGATTTTGTGATTACGTCTACGACCTACATGCAACCCGCATATAACGACTTTAGTGATCTTCGAATGCTCGGAAAAATTCGTATTGCAACGCCCGTGACGGATAAGTTAGCGCTCACGGTATCGTTTAATATGCGTTACGACAGCGGACCGCCGGACGGTACCTCGGCTCTGGATACCACGCTGAAAACAGGTATTGCCTACGTTTATTAGACAGCCCTCTAGTTGCCGGCTGCCCTTACTGGGAAATTCCATCCTGGAATCTCAGACTCAGTTCTACCAGCCATAACTTCGGCAATGCGTTCTATGATCGCAGGATGGTCAGCAGATACATTACTCGTTTCTCCTAGGTCACTCGACAAATTATACAATTCGATCGGTGCATCAGCTGAAGAATGTCCACCGAGTCGCACACCCTTCCAGTCACCCATACGAACAGCTTGTGCACCGTCCCATAGCCCATGGTACTCCCAGTAGAGGGCTTCATGGTCTTGTTGCCGGCCGATACCTAACAAGGTAGGGAGCAATGAAATGCCATCGATATCATCAGGTGCGACACCACCTGTTAGGTCAGCGAGTGTCGGGACGATGTCCCAAAATGCCGACACGTGTTCACTGGATGAGCCAGCCTCGATCATTCCAGGCCAACGCGCGATAAATGGCACTCTGATACCACCCTCGTAGACGGAACCCTTTAGACCGCGAAGTCCCGCGGTGCTCTCGAAAAAAGAAGCATCAACACCTCCTGTGTAAGTGGTGCCATTGTCACTTGAAAACATCACGAGAGTGTTCTCAGTGAGACCCAGTTCATCTAACAAGGCTAAAATCTCGCCGATATGCGCATCCATACGCGTGATCATTGCAGCGTACGCAGCCTTCGGCCTTTGGTGTGGTAGATATGACTGATCACCTATATACGGAGCCTCCTCCCATGCTCCGTCATATTCAGTCAACGCAGAATCCGGGACCTGGAGTGCGAGGTGCGGAATCGGGAATGGGAGGTAGAGGAAGAACGGCTCATCCTGGTGCGTATTGACGAAGTCCAGAGCCTCCACTGCCATCAGATCTTGGGCGTAGTCTTGCCCAGTGAATCCCTCATAGGAGGCAGGGTCATCGGGGTTCCCCTCCAGCCTTTGATGTGGCGAAAAATACTCGTTACCCAATGTGTCCCAGACCTGATTCCGCCACAGGTGCGTCGGGTAGTAGTTATGCGCTTGCTTTTGGTCCAGGTAGCCGTAGAAAAGATCAAAACCTTGCTCGTTGGGGATACCTGAGGACCCCGGCCCACCGAGGCCCCACTTCCCAACTGCCGCCGTAACGTACCCGACTTCCTGAAGCATACGACCTAGTGTAAAAGAGCCAGCCGGAAGAGGCATTTGACCGAACTCCTCGCTATCTAGCCACCCGCCAAGCTCGAAGTTGTCCTTGATCAGTCCATGACCTGTGTGTTTGCCACTCATCAAGGTTGCACGTGACGGTGCACATACAGGGCTACCCGAATAGTGTTGCGTGAATCGCATCCCCTCCTGGGCCAGCCGATCAAGGTTGGGAGTCTTGATCAGGGTCTGCCCATAAGATCCCAGTTCACCGTAGCCAAGATCATCTGCCAAGATATACACGATGTTCGGCGGCGACTCATCTAATGAGACAGTCTCAGAACAGGCCATCAGAGCCATCGATAGAAGAGCAAGAAGCTTGGGAAATCTAATGATTTTACCTGCTTTGTTAGTGATCAATGTGATACACCATATTTCTGGACTTAGGTCTTAGGAGATAGCTCATAAGGTACGGCATGCACACGGGATATACACAGGGATACCGTTCGACTGGCGTGTTTGAGAACTAGTGTCGCATCTTAGCTGCCGTGCAAGACCAGAAAAGGAGAAAGGCCCTGAGTTTCAGATTATACATATCGGCAGCTGTTATCGTGCTACTCGCATGCTCCGACATGACGGAGGCAATGACGAGTGGAACTGAGCAACCGTCCGATAATGACTTAGTGCAGGTACCGCAGGGTTTTGAGGTATCGATTTTCGCTGAAGGGCTATCAGGCGTACGGATGCTCAAGTTGGGTCCTGATGACCGCTTGTATACCGCACGTTCTTCAGCCGGAGAGATTGTACGTTTTGATTTGAATGCAGATGGAACAGCTAACGGGAATCCAGATGTCGTCGTATCGGGACTCAGTCAGCCGTACGGACTGGCGTTCCACGAAGGAAATCTCTACATCGGTGAAACCCACCAGATCATTCGCTTGACCGGACCCGGGTTTACTGAAGAAACCGTGATCATCCCAAACCTCCCGACCGGAGGCCACTGGACTCGGGAGATTGCGTTCGGTCCCGACGATCGACTCTACGTCTCGATCGGTTCGAGCTGCAACATCTGCGAGGAAGCTGACTCTCGGCGCGCCGCCGTGGTCAGCTACGAGGCAGACGGATCTCTTGAAGAGACCGTCGGCGAGGGGCTGAGGAACTCTGCCGGACTCGCGTTCCACCCCGAAACCGGTGAACTCTGGGCAAGTCAGAACGAGCGCGACAACCTCGGGGACGACCTTCCAGCAGAGGAACTCAACATCTTGGTGCCTGGTGGCCCTATCGAACACTACGGATGGCCGTATTGCTATGAGGATGGGTTGCCCAATCCTGAATACCCGGACACCCAAAGGTGCGTGGGGAAAGTAGGGCCTGCACTGGAGATGCAAGCGCACTCCGCACCCCTCGGGGTGGTCTTTTATGACCACGAGCAGTTCCCTGTCGAATACCGTGGTGATCTGTTCATGGCCTTCCATGGATCCTGGAATCGCTCAGAACGGACCGGATATAAGGTGGTGAGAGTCGAGGTCGAGGACGGTCAGCCTATTTCGTACGACGACTTTGCCACTGGCTGGCTTACCGAGTCCGGGACCGTCGCAGGTCGGCCGGTAGCGGTCGAGGTTGGACCTGAAGGAAGTCTCTATGTATCGGATGACGGCACAGGTCGTATCTGGAGAATCAGATGGGTAGGATAGTACGATCAAAGTTTTAACACTGGTATGCTCTTGGAGAGAAATAAGATGGCGATGTTCAACAAAAGCACTCGACGTGAGTTTTTGGTTCAACTAGGCGGGCTAGGTGTGCTGCTCGCTCAACCACAGCCCGCCTTCGGACAACAGCCGTTGCCCACGAGAACGATCCCCGGGACTGATGAGTCTTTGCCAGTCATCGGCTTAGGATCATCGAAGCCGGTCTTGGAGATTCCAACTGAGGGCACGGAGCCCGTAGCCGCAGTGATACGCATGCTGCTTGAGCACGGCGGTCGCCTTGTGGATACTTCGCCGAGAACCCCAGACATCGATGCCGAGTTTGGGCGTGTACTTGCTGAGCCCGATATACGAGACGGCATCTTCCTCGCGACAAAGATCAATACACCCAGTGAGGAAACTGGTATCCAACAGCTAGAGCAGACTGAAAGACTGTTTGGTCGCCGCACCATAGATCTAGTCCAAGTTGAGAGCCTCAGAGGTCTCCAATCTCACTGGCCGAAGCTTCAGGAGATGAAGGACTCAGGAGCAGCACGTTATATCGGAGTCACGGTCTCATCCTATAGAAACTTCGACCGGCTCGAAGCGTTCATGAGAACAGGATCTCCGGACTTCGTGCACGTCAACTACTCAGTGATTGAAACACGTGCCGAGGAACGGATTCTTCCGCTCGCTCAGGACCTTGGCATGGGCGTGATCATCAATAGACCGTTTATGAACGGCATGTATTTCGGTCAGGTCAGCGACCGAGAATTACCGCCGTGGACTGTGGACTTCGACTGCGTGAGCTGGGCACAATTCTCGCTTAAATACATTCTCGCGCACCCTGCAGTCACTTGCGTGTTGACTGAGACGACGAACCCGGAACACATGGAAGAGAATATCCAGGCCGGCTTTGGACGTGTGCCTGACCAGACCGCGAAGCAGCGGATGAGAGAAGTGTTTGGGGGCTGAGCCCGGAGGTCCAGAGATTGTGGGACTAGGTCATGAAGATACTAGCTCTTAACACACGGTGGGTAAGTCAAATTCTCACCATCTTCAAACCATTCCCCACACTCTACTCCATCTTCGAAGGTGCCCTTCGTCCATAACCGACCGTCCTCGAAATGACTCTCATAAGGTCCATCCAATCTGGTTCTCGGTCTTTGTTCTTCTAGCTCTGCTTGTGTCCAAATTTTGAATGCACCCTTCCTGTAGAGCTGGCCGTTATCATAGAACGTCTCGAACGGACCCTCGAATCTCCCGTCCCTGAACATCCCTCGCTCATAGATATCTCCGTTCTCATAATACGATTCATATGGACCTGTGAACGGTTCGCTAGTCAGAGGGTCGACCCAAGTTCTTCCCTCTATATCGAGGGTATTCATATCCCTTGGTTCCGGTGGCGGTGGACTGCACCCCAGAACTACTAAGGGCACTACTAGGAGAATGATCCTCATCCAGATCCTCTACGAGTTTCCTGAGATCTTGGCAATCGCATGCGCTGCCTCTGCCACGATCTCGTGACGCTATTCGGCATCACCGATAATCCCGAAGTCGGTGCTAATACCGATTGGTATAGACGGGATTGTGGATCGAACCGCATTCAGGACAGTGGCAATGTCTTCTGATCGCAAACTTTCGTTCGCTTCGCTATCACGAACGTGTATGTGGATCGCACTGGCGCCGGCCTCTACTACATTCTGAGTAGCATTGGAGAACTCAATGGCGCTTGTCAGCAATGCCGAGTGACTTCCAGGCTGGCGCCCACCGTTCAATGCAGCCTTAAGAAGAAAAGGTCCGATCTGCTCCTGCTGGGTCACGGCACACCCCCCGAGGGAAACGACACCTGCTCCCGCCAAAGCCAGGAAAGCGCGTCGTGAGTAATCGGAGCTATGAATCGCAGACATAACTTGATTTTGCTCCCCCTACCTCTCGAACCGCAACCTAGAAAGGTATCTTCCTAGATATAGATCAACGTGTTCTACCTGAGCACGGTTTTCCTGATCAGGCACTATCCGACCAGGATTTGGGGATCATACCCATGTAAGTGATTGCAGCGAAAACACTTCTACCGATAAAGAGGCTCAGAACTCAGCTGAGCCTTGTCCATGCCCTGTACCCGCCCTACCCTGCCTTTAGCCTCTTTTGGCTCATAGAACATCGACGCGGAACTAAGCCATGATCAAGAAAACTATCATCGTCCTGTCTCTTGCCTGCCTAACAGCGGGTATGACCAATGTCCTAGCCCAAGATATGCCAACTCTTGACTCTGGCGACTATGACCAGTGGGAGAGCCTAGGCAACGGCGTTCTTTCTCCATCCGGTAACTGGCTTGCTGTATTAATCAACAGAGTAAGTGATGAGGGCGAACTACGGATCCACCGTACTGATACAGACTCTCTAGTAGTCGTCCCATTTGGTACGCGGCCCGAGTTCAGTAGTGATGGCGAATGGCTTGCCTACGCGATTGGGGTGTCTCCAGACGAAAGAGATGCGGCCCAGAAAGCTGATGAACCGGTGCACAACTCGATGGGCTTACTGAATCTGAGCACCGGAGATCAGGAGACAATCGAACACATCGAATCATTCTCCTTCTCTGAAAATGGGGCATATCTCGCCATCCAACGCTACAAGCCGGAAGACAAGGAAAGTGACGGTGTCGATGTCGTAATTCGCACACTGGCTACCGGCTCCGTAATGAGCTTTGGTAACGTCTCGGAATTTGCTTGGCAGGATGAAGGACACCTGCTGGCACTTACAACGGACGCAGATGGGCAAGTCGGTAATGGGGTATCGGTCTTTAATCCAAGTAGCGGACAACTCCGCTCACTTGAAACTGATGCAGCAACGTACCGTAGCCTCTCGTGGCGTGAAGAATCTGCTGACCTCGCCGTCCTGAAAACATTTGAGGACGAAGCATACGAGGACACCGCACACGTCGCGTTGGCATGGCGTGATCTCGATGAAGACGACCCAGGCAGCTTTGAACTTGATCCTCGCTCCCAAAGCACTTTTCCGAACTCCATGCGCATGGTCGAATTTCGTGCACCGTCATGGTCGGAAGATGGCTCGACCCTATTTGTGGGCATCCAGGCCCGTAGGCCAGCAACCGAGCTGGGAGAAGATGGCGAGGAGGGGGGTGAAGATGACGAAGAAAATGACAAAGATCCTGCCGGCGTGGAAATTTGGCATTCGTTAGATCTCGATCCTGTGCCTCAACAGCGCGTACGGGAGCAGCAACTCCGACGAGTAAACTTCCTTTCTGCATGGTCTTTAGATCAGAACAGTTTTGTCCAGCTTGGTGACGATCTCACCGAATTGACGTCTATGGTTGAAGGCGGAAGCTACGTTGTTGGTCGCGATGAAAGTCCTTACGACACAGATGCGATGTTCCGTCAGCAATTCTTTGACCTCTTCGCAATCAACGTTGAGACGGGTGATAAAACACTGGTTGAGGACCGTCTCACCATAGAGTTCGGGGCAACCCCGAACGGCCGCTACATGGTATGGTTCGAAGGGGAAGACTACTACAGCTACGACCTACGCACCGGTGAGAAGCAAAATATCACTCAGAATGTTGCAACGCAGTTCGTGAATCTTGACGTGACACCGACCCGAGAGCAGATGCCTCCGTTCGGGGTCGCGGGATTTCTTGAGGGTGAAGATGCGATCCTGCTCAATGACCAATGGGATGTCTGGGAAGTCAATCTGGATGGATCCGGCGGGCGAGCACTCACTTCTGGTTCAGATGAGTCGACCCGTTATCGCCTCGTAGATCTTGACTCGGATACAGATGAATATGACCCTGACGAACCGCTTTATTACTCAGCCTACGGCGAGTGGACAAAGCAGACAGGATACGCACGGGCACGGCCGGGTGACGATCCAGAGATGCTTCTCTGGGAAGACAGATCAATAGGCCGGCTACAGAAGGCAGAAAACGCAGATGTCTATGTTCTTCGCCAAGAGCGTTTCAACGATTCTCCTGACTATTTCGTGGCTGGAGCAGACTTAGCTGCCCCTCGTCAGGTGACCACAACCAACGTGTTCCAGAGTGACTTCTCGTGGGGGAAATCAGAGCTCGTCAACTATGAGAACGAATGGGGACGCAGGCTTCAAGGTGCACTCTTTTATCCCGCCGACTACGAGCCGGGAGAGAAGTACCCGATGATCGTTTATCACTATGAGCTATTGTCTCAGTCACTTCATCAGTACCAGGTGCCTGATCCCACCAGCTACTACAATGGCCAAATCTGGAGCCATGAGGGGTACTTTGTACTCCGTCCGGACATCGTGTATCGGGATCGGCGTCCTGGGCAATCGAATGTGGAAACGCTCCGTCCTGCAGTCGCCGCGGCAGTCGCGACCGGTATGATTGACGAGGAGCGAATTGGACTGATCGGACATTCATGGGGCGGATACCAAACGACCTTCTTCGTCACACAGGATGATCTATTCACGGCAGCAGTCGCTGGAGCACCTTTGACGAATCTTATGAGTATGTACCTCTCGTTCTATTGGAACAGCGGCGGTACGGATGCTCGGATATTCGAGATCAGTCAAGGCCGCATGCAAGTCCCATGGTGGGAAGACTACGATTCCTACTTCAATAACTCTCCGTTACACCATATCGAGAATATGAACACGCCTCTGTTGATGATGTTCGGTACCAACGATGGCGCGGTCGAATACAACCAAGGTGTAGAGTTCTACAACGCTGCGCGGCGCCTCGCGAAGCAGATGGTGATGCTGTCCTATGATGGCGAGAACCATGGCCTAGCGAAGAAAGAGAACCAGCTAGACTACCAGGGTCGTATTCTTCAGTGGTTCGCGCACTACCTAAAGGGTGAGCCAGCTCCGGAGTGGATTTCTAAAGGGGTTCCTTTCATTCAACAAAAAGATGGACTGAAAGCGAAGAGGCCAATCGGCTAAACCAGCGCTTTAGAACCAAAGGATCCCGTACTCGGGTATGGTATGGCTAAAGCACTAATGACGCCTCGAAATTTGGCAATCGCCGTAGAGTCAAATGCTGAAACCCTGGTCGCAACGCTAGAGCGCTCACGATTCACATTTATGAACTAAGAGGGCCCCATCTTAGGATCTATGGTGAAGTGGTGCATCTTGATCGAACCTACGACACCATCCACACAACAACGGTACACAAGGTCAGGAGCAGGAGAACTCACTTGATTCGCGACCCTTATCAGAACAACCGACTCGCGGAGCTAGTCGAAAAGACTACAGGGCTCCAAGCGGGCCGCAAAATCGTTCACGCGATAACAGGTACGGTCATATTCTTCGCATTTACCCAACTGGAACTATCTAAATCTCTTACAGTTACAGGGCTATCCGTTTTATTCCTGATATTACTTGCCTCAGATCTAGCAAGGCTCCGAGTACCTCACCTCAACATTCTATTCTTCAGGTTTTTCCAGATCTTAGTATCTCCGCGAGAATCGCAGAACATCGCATCTTCCACTTGGTATATCCTGGGCGCGTTAATCGCGATCGTGCTATTTCCCATTTCAACTGCATTATCTGGGATTTTGGTCTTAGCCTGGGCTGATCCAACGGCCAGTTATCTCGGACGCCGATGGGGAAGACGCGCTTTCTTGGGAGGCACATTGGAGGGCACAACAGCTTTTCTAGTCGTAGCTGTCTTGATCCTCTCAGTGCGGCATCCACCAGCAATCGCAATCCCCTCTGCGTGCCTCATAACACTAGTCGAGCGGTTAGCTTGGCCGCTCGACGACAATCTGATACTAGCTCCTGCATGTGCTGGCATCCTGACATTATTGGGTTTGATAGTTTGAAACCCAGAGAGCCTATAATCACCACGATTGCCGTTGTACAAATCAGGACCGAGGTTGAACTTAGATTGAGGGGTGAGAAACTCTGCGTGCTGACTAAGAAGGGGGATGCAGCGGATGATCACGGGGATTAGTGAGTTCACCCGAGGCATCACACATCAGACTGTCCAAGGAGCGGCAACACTGATTCAGTCACCATCGGCCGGCGGGGCCGAGCTTCTGGGCATGAGCGCCGCGACCCAGGGCCAAGTGGTTATCTCTGTCCTCGTCATCATCATCCTGTTTGTCTTTCGCAGAGCATTGTTGGCAGTTGTCAGCAGAACGGTCGAAGATCAGGCATCCCGCTACCGATGGGCGAAGACCTCTGCGTACACAGCCTCTCTCATCGGTCTCGTTGTCGTTATCCAGATCTGGTTTGTTGCGCTTAGATCGCTGAGCACCTTCCTCGGTCTGTTGTCCGCAGGCCTAGCCATCGCCCTCCGAGATGTGGTAGCAGATTTCGCTGGATGGTTATTCATACTTTTCCGTCGCCCTTTTGATCTTGGAGACCGCATACAGATCGGCACTCATGCGGGTGATGTTATCGACCGACGAATCTTCCAGTTCTCAATCATGGAGATCGGGAACTGGGTGTCCGCTGACCAGAGTACAGGCAGGGTGATCCATATCCCAAACCAACGTGTTTTTCTGGAACCACTCGCCAACTACTCGGCCGGGTTTCCTTACCTGTGGAACGAGCTAGAAGTACTGCTGACGTTCGAAAGTGATTGGAAGCAAGCCAAGTCACTCTTCAAAGATATCACCACA
>Ga0315336_1000356_pt1 | contig 142100 bp, 126 predicted proteins | sample ASW5metaG_FD_204512 | JGI IMG/M metagenome (GOLD analysis project Ga0315336, IMG submission 204512) | Ammonia-oxidizing marine archaeal communities from Monterey Bay, California, United States - ASW #5 | ecosystem: Environmental > Aquatic > Marine > Intertidal zone | place: USA: California... | reverse complement strand
TTGAGTCACCCGGTACGTCACGTCCTCGCCCCCCCTCCGTGTCACTTGTAATTGTAGTTGCCTTTGCTAATTATTCGTACAGCGAAACGATTTTGATGAGTGAGCAAAAGTATGGCTGTCAGCGCACAGAAAGTGGCCGGCGAAGTGTTGGAGGTCATTCCCCTCGTGACGAGGAGGGTGGCCGCGGACCTTCGTAAATCGCAACGATCCATGAAGTTGGCTTACGTGGGCCTGCTGGGCATGGTGGCCCAAAATCCCCGGAGCTTGGGTGAACTCTCGGATTTCCATGCCGTGAGTATGCCGACGATGTCCAGGACGATCACGACCATCGAAAACCTCGGGTGGGTGGCACGAAGTCGATCCACGGTCGATCGACGGGTTGTCATGATCGAGGCGACGCCAGCTGGTAAGGCGGCTCTCAAAGAGGTTTACGTCCGCGCCGTCGCTCCGATCTCGGAAGTCCTCGCGTCGCTCCCGGCAACGCAGCGCCAGGAGCTCAGTGACGCGTTGAAAATCCTCCGCAGCGCGTTCGCGGACGATTCACTCGAACCGAGCGGGGAGAGTCCCTCGTCCAGCTCCGTCCGCGAGCAGGATTGAGTAGTGATGAGAACCCGCTGCGCCTCCAGGTGTAAGGCGTGAAAAATCCCTCTAACCCGTACGTAAGTGGGCAGGACGGTATGTCGTGGCGCGACCAACGGCGCCTGAAACCGACGGACCATGCCAAGCGTAGATGGGCTAGCGATACCGTGTGGGATGTGGGTCGTCTTCCTTTGCGGATCCTTCCCTCTGAGTGTGCAGCATTCAATCTAGACGGAGACTTCCCTTGTTGACTCGACCGCTCCAAAACATGGCTCTGGCCTTGGTGCTCTTGTTCTTTCCGCCGGGAACCGCCGCGCAGGATTTCGTACCGGTCTCTCTCTCGTTGGAAGAAGCGATAGATATCGCCCGCCAGAACAATCCGGGACTTCAAGCCGTTCGCAACGATGAGGACGTCGCGAATTGGAATGTAAGGTCCGCCTACGGGGGGCTATTTCCGTCTGCGTCGGCGAACGGTGGAATTTCTTGGCAGGGCGCCGGAGAGCAGACCTTCGGGAGTTTGACCTTTGAGCAGCTCGGATTTGCGAACCAGCCCTCGTTCCTGTTCTCCAACTACAACCTCGGCCTCGAATACCAGATCAACGGCCGGACGTTGCTGGCCCCCGGCCAGGCGAAGGCAGATCGCGTCGCGATCCAAGCTCAGTTCGCTGACGCGGAGGCGAATCTGATCTTCCAGGTCACGCAGGGCTACATCGCTGTTCTCCGGGAGGCTGAACAGTTGCGGGCCTCCGAACAGCAGCGGGAGCGGGCGAGCTTCAACCTTCGTCTGGCGGCAGCGCAGCTAGCGGTGGGGAGCGCGACCGGAGTGGACGTGGCTCAGGCCGAAGTGGCCGTAGGGCGAGCCGAGGTCACAGTCCTACAGACCTCCAACGCGCTCGAGACCGCCCGGATACGGCTCTTGCAGCAAATGGGAGTCGACCTCGACTCGCCTTTCGTGCCGACCACGCCCTTTGAACTCTCGGAGCCCCTTTGGAATCGTGAAGAGCTCTACCAGATGGGACTGGACTATAACCCCAACCTCAGGTCGCTCCGCGCGAGTCGCTCGTCGAGCAGCTACGAGGTGAAAATGGCGAAGAGCTCGTACCTCCCGTCGTTGAGCCTGCGTGCAAACACGAGCGGATTCACCCGCCAGGCTTCGAGTACTGCGATCAGCATTCAGCAGGCAGAATTCCAGGCGCAGGGTTCCATTCAAAATTGTCTGTTCTTCAACGATCTTTTTTCTCGGCTGACCAGCCCGCTCCCCTCTCAGGATTGCGCACAATTGCAGTTCACGGATGCGGACGCACAACTGATAGAACGAGAGAATCGTGGTTTCCCGTTCAGCTTCACGGGCCAACCACCGGCAGCGGGCATCACGATCAGCCTCCCCCTCTTCCAGGGCCTCAGCCGGCAACGCCAAGTCACCGAAGCTCGGGTACAACTCGACGACCTCGACCTCAGCCTAAGGGAACAGGAACTCGCTCTCAGAGCAGATATCGCCACCACCCTGGCCACGGTTCGAACCGCCTACCAAGCGGCGCTGATCGAAGACCAGAACCAGATCGTAGCCGACGAACAACTCCGCCTGGCAAGAGAGCGCTTCACAGTCGGGCTCGCCGATTTCCTGGAACTCCTCGAAGCGGAGACCCTCAAGGTCGAAGCCGATCGGGAACAGATCGCTGCGATTTTCGCGTACCACGACTTCCTTGCAAACCTGGAGGCGGTGGTGGGAAACTCCCTCCGCACACCCTGAGGCTATCCATAAATCCATGACCGCTGAAAACCCCATGAACGCTAGGACCAAAGTCTTGATCGGGATCGCGATCGTCGCCGTAATCGGTGGCGCCGCGGCCCTCACCATTACTCAAAGACGGGACCGGGGCGTTCCAGTCCGACTGGAGGCCGTGGCCCGTAGGGACCTCGTCGAAACCGTCACGGCCAGCGGCAACATTCGAGCGGGAAGGGTGACGGACATCAGCTCCGAGGTCTCGGCTCGCGTCACCGAATTGCTCGTCGACGAAGGTGACGACGTCATGGCTGGGCAACTCTTGTTGCGGCTCGACCCGACCCAGTTCGCGGCCTCCGTATCGCGGGCCGAGGCATCGCTGAACCAGTCACGTGCCATGGAGCGGCAACAAGAAGCGGCCCTGGTGCAGGCCACCAGGGATTTTCAGCGGCTGAGAGACCTGTTCAACCGTGATTCGCTGTTGGTCGCACGGCAGCTACTTGATGACGCGGACACCAACGTGGAGTTGGCCACCCGCCAGCTCGAATCGCTCCAATTCGGAGTCCAGCAAGCGCAAGCCTCGCTCGATGAGGCGAACGAGCGACTGAGCAAAACCGTTTTTATGGCTCCCCATTCCGGTACCGTGACGCGTCTTAGCGTGGATGAGGGAGAGACCGTCATCGTCGGCACCATGAACAACCCCGGCAGTTTGGTCCTCACGATCAGCGAGCTGTCACGGGTAGAAGCCGTCCTCGAGGTAGACGAGACAGACATTCCGTACATCGCCTTGGGCGACAGCACGGTCCTGGAATTGGACGCCTTCTCCGATCGGCTCTTCGGTGGTGTGGTGACCGAAATCGGCAACAGCGCCATCCGGCCCCCGGCGTCTTCAGCCGGGAGCGGCCAGGCTGCGGCCATCGACTTTGAGGTGGTCATCACCATGGACGATCCCCCCCGAGGGATTCGCCCGGATCTGTCCGCCACGGCGGACATCATCACGGCGACGAGTAAGAATGCTCTCTCCGTGCCGATCATCGCGCTGACCGTTCGACCTGAGGAGGGCGAGGAGGGTGAGCGCTCTGACGCCGGAGAAGGCGAAGATGAGCAAATCGACGGCCAGTCGCGGGGTCCGCTTTCGCGCCAGGAAGTCACGGACGTAGACGGCGTGTTCTTAGTGGAGGACGGGCGGGTCAGATTCACCCCTGTCGGAGTCGGGATCACCGGTCAAGAGCATTTCGAGATCATTACAGGCATACGCCAAGGGGACACGATCGTGGCGGGGCCCTACCAACAGATCCGTGATCTTACCAACGGAGACCGGGTGCAGCAGGAAGAGGAGAGTTCCGATGAGTCCAACTGACGAAGCCCGCGGATCCTAGAAAGAACTCGTGCAGTTCGCGCAAGGAATCCGGCTGGCCCTCCAGCAGATCTGGACTGAGAAGTTGAAAAGCTTCTTCAGTCTCCTCGGCGTCATCGTCGGGGTCATGTTCCTCATCGTGGTCGTCAGCATCGTCGAGGGGATGGATCGCTATGTCCGCGAAGATCTCGCGGCCGTCGTGTTCGGGGTGAATACCGTCACGCTCCGCCGGTGGCCGGACGGACCGAGCTTCGAAGGCTCCAGTAACCGTGCCCTACAGCGCCGCCCTCGGATTGCCTACGAGGACTGGGAAGCGGTAAGGGATCAAATCACCATCTCGGCGAGTGTGGGCGCGGAGAGCAGCACGGGAGGGGAAGTCGTCGCCGACAACGGTCAATCCGTCGAAAACGTTCAAATTTGGGCCGTCACGCCCGAGATTCTGGCGATTCGTGACTGGAACGTCGAAAGGGGGCGCACGTTTTCCCCTCAGGAAGCCGAGCGTGGCACCGCCGTCGTCGTGCTTGGCACCGAGACCGCGGACCTCCTCTTCGAGAATCTTGATCCCCTAGGTCGCCGCGTGCGCATCCGCGGATTCCCGTATCGCGTGGTGGGCATCCTCGAAGAGCAGGGTAGCCTGTTCGGACAATCGCTCGACAATCAGGCCATCGCGCCCGCCCAATCGCCGATTCAGGCGGTGACCAACCCCCGTGGTATCGTGGACCAAGTGGTAGCGCAGTCTCGGGAGTCGGTCGACCTACGACCTCTCCAGCAAGAGATCGAGGGCATCATGCGGACGCGGAGGCGTCTGCGGCCCGCGGATGAGAACGATTTTTCGGTCGAGACGGCCGAGGACACTCTGAGCTTCTGGGACAACATTTCCAGGATCCTGTTTCTGGCGCTTCCAGGGCTGGTGGCCATATCGCTGGTCGTGGGCGGCATCGTCATCATGAACATCATGCTCGTTTCGGTGATGCAGCGCACACGGGAAATCGGAGTGCGGAAGGCCCTCGGCGCCCGCCGTCGCGACATCTTGAGCCAAGTACTCATCGAGAGCGTCACACTTTCAGGGGTCGGTGCGGCGCTGGGCGTGGCGGCCGGTGTAGGGCTCACCTACTTGGTAAGGGCGCTTTCCCCACTTCCCGCCGCCGTCGATGCCAAGTGGATCGCCCTCGGCGTGTCACTGGGCGTACTCGTGGGTGTGATATCCGGCGTGTACCCCGCCGCGCGAGCCTCCAAGCTCGCCCCCGTCGACGCTCTGAGGTACGAGTAGAGTGCGTCGTCTCACCATGCTCGAGGAGGGCGTCAAGATCGCCCTCGACTCGATCCGCGCGAACAAGGTCCGCTCGGGACTGACCATCCTCGGTGTATCGATCGGTGTCGGTGTGATCGTGATGATCGCGGCGCTCGTGACCGGAATTCAATCGTCGATCATGGATGGCTTCGAGTCGGCGGGTCCGGACAATTTCGGCGTGATGCGCTTCGATTTTTCCGCCGTTCGCGCCTCTTTCGGAAGCCGGCGTCCCCCCTGGTGGAATAAGCCCACGATTCAGCCCGAGGAGGCCAACCGGCTTGCCCGCCTTCCTGCCGTCCGCGAGGCCCTTTACAACTTCAACTTCAGCTCGACCATGGCGGCGGAAGGACGGCGCGTCAGTGGCGTGCAATCCTACGGATATTCATCAGGCTGGCCAGCTTACCAACCAGGAACCTTCACTGCGGGCCGCGACTTCATACCGCAAGAAGTCTCTCAGTCCCGCCCCCTGGTCGTGATCTCCGCCCCACTTGCGGAGGAATTCTTCGGAGGCTTGGATCCGATCGGGAGAAAGATCCGGGTCACGCTGGGCAACCGAGCCGTGAGCGAGGCCTTCACAGTCGTGGGCGTGTTCGAGAATGAGGAGAACATATTCTCTTCCGCAATTCAGTATTGGGCTATCTTTCCCTATACGTCAGCGATGAAGAGGCTCAAAGCCTCGAATTGGCAGGCGAATATCTGGATCGTCCCCAGGGAATTGGTGCCCCAAGAAGCCGCCATTGACCAAGTGATCGGCGCCATGCGCTCTATACGAGGCCTACGGCCGCGGGATGAGAACAACTTCGCCGTCATGCGTTCAGATCAGCTTCTCGCGACGTTCAACACGTTCCTCGGAATATTCTTCTTGATCATGCTCGCGCTTTCCTCCGTGGGCCTCCTCGTGGGTGGAATCGGCGTCATCGGTATCATGATGATTTCCGTGACCGAGCGAACCAGGGAAATCGGGGTTCGAAAGGCCGTGGGAGCGACCCGCCAGGAGATTCTATGGCAGTTTCTGGTCGAGTCGGCGGTGCTCACGCTCCTGGGTGGTGCAGCTGGATTGGCTCTCGGCGCCGCCATGGCCGAGGGCGTTGCGGCATACACACCGATCCCCGCTACCATCCCGTTGTGGGCCATTCTCATTGCCCTGGTGATGGCGATCGTGACCGGTGTACTCTTCGGCATCGCCCCGGCCTATCGGGCGTCCCGTTTGGACCCTATCGCCGCGCTCCGCTTCGAGTAGACACCTGAGCCGCCGCACATTCCTATGACCGAACCGCTCGACGTCCTCGCGATCATGGCCCACTGCGACGATGCCGAGCTCCTATGCGGCGGCTCTCTGTCCAAGGCAGCCGCGCAGGGTGACCGGGTCGGGATTCTCGACCTCACACGGGGCGAAGCCGCGAGCGTCGGGTCCGTGGAGAAACGTGCGGAGGAGGCCGCTCGCTCGGCCGAAATTATGGGTCTGGCCGTTCGTAGAAACGCGGGACTTCGCGACTCAGGTCTGATCAACGACGACGCATCGCGAAGCATCGTGGTGGGATTGATCCGAGAGCTGCGGCCCAGGGTGATCGTGACCCACTGGAGCGAGGGTCGGCATCCGGATCACCGCGTCGCCGCCCAACTCGCGTACGACGCCTCCTTTCTTTCGTCGCTGAAGAATTACGATGCGACTGGAGACGCCCATCAGCCCGACAAGGTCGTGCACTGTCTGCTCTTCCGTGAGGACGCGCCACAGCCGTCCTTCGTGGTGGATATCACGGATCACATCGAAGCGAAGATGGCTGCGTTGGCATGTTTCGAGTCACAGTTCTCCGGAAAAACCGCCGGCGGTGAGGTATTCGGCGGAGGGAACCGACCCATCGAGGACCAAATCCGTGCCCACTGCGCAAGCCATGGCTCGCGGATTCGTTGCGCCTACGGGGAATCGTTTTGGACGCGGGAAACGGTCGAGTTGGAGTCGCTCACGAGTGATGGAGTCTCGACGTTCTGAACATCACGACCGAACGCTAGCGGGAACGCCGGCGGTCGCTGGACCCTCACACGAGAAGGCTGTTGAAGAAGTACAGTGGACCGCCACCCGTGCTATCGCACGGATACTCGGGATGCCACGGTCCCAAGCCCTAGGGGGAGCGACGACGACCTAGTCGTAGCTATGGCTAGGAACTCCAACAACGTGGATGGGGCCGTGCCACCCCAACCCTTCAACTTGTAAGGTCATGCCACTCTCCTTCGCGGGCACAGGGCGGTTGTGCGGTTGATCCTGCGTCCCTCCTCCTCGCCGTAGCGTTGCTACGCCTCGTCGTCGTTCCTTGTCTGAACGCGTGCAAGCGCCATGTGCGCGACCCGCTGTACTGCTTCAACCGCCTTCTACAGCGAACAGGAAACCTCGAGAAGCAGTCTTCGGTAACTCGGGACATCCGATCCGTGGATCTTCAGGGCCGTCGCGCTGGCACCCCCACCCTCGGAAAGCCATGGCCCCAGCCACGCACTGATCTCGGGAGGCAGGTGGCCTAGAAGGTCTCCGCCGGGTCGGTGCACCCATACTTCTGGCGTTTCTTGATCTGGAGGATCGGGGATCAAGTAAAGGGAATCACCGGCTTCGAGTGCAGCCAGATGGCGGTCCCGATCCGCGAAGGCGAGGCCGTGGACCGTAGCCCGGAAGTGAGGTGGTCGACCATCCGGAAAGGGCGGACGACACCTGCTCATTCAGGATTTAGCGTTCGCGTCACGGTTCACTGCCCCAGGTTCATTCGATATGTTGTGCAACATAGGAGGGGCTTCGACTCAAGGAAATACCGGGCCCGAATATGATGGCTCACGGGGGACGCATGTCGTTGATTTACCTCGATCACGCCGCTACCACGCCAATTCGCTCCGAGGTGCGCGAAGGGATGATCGCCATTCTCGATGGCGAATTCGGTAATCCGTCCAGCGCGCACGGAATGGGGCGCCGTGCGGCCACGCGTCTGCAGGAGGCACGCGAACGCGTGGCCAGGGCCATCGGAGCTGACCGAAGTGAGATCTATTTCGTGCGCGGCGGAACCGAATCGGACAACATGGCCATCCTCGGCCATGCCGAAGCCGTTCGCCATCAGGGAAACACGCCCTTCGCCGTCGTGTCAGCCATAGAGCACAAAGCCGTGATGAGTGCCGCCGCCGAGGTCGGACAACGAGGTGGACGTTGGAGCACCATTTCGGTCTACACCGACGGCACGCTCGACATGGATGAGCTCGACGCGGCACTCGCTGACGGTGCGTCGATCGTGTCCGTCATGACCGTGAACAACGAGGTCGGCATTCACATGCCGATCGAAGCCGTGGCGGAGCGGGTGCGGGCCCATGGGGCCGTTTTCCATACCGATGCCGTCCAGGCCCTCGGAAAGGTTCCCATCAGCGTCGAAGACGTCCCAATCGACCTCCTGTCACTGACGGGACACAAAATATACGGCGCAAAGGGCACGGGCGTCTTGGTCGTCCGGCGTGGCGTGGACGTAGCCCCGCTCATCTTCGGCGGAGGACAGGAGCGGGCGTTACGGCCCGGAACTGAGGACGTCGCGGGGGCGGTGGGTATGGCCATCGCGGTGGAATTGGCGGTGCAGGAACAGGCATCGGAGGCCGATCGCCTCCGCGGGCTCCGTGACTTACTACAGTCCCGGCTCAAGAGCGGTATCGAGGGACTCCGAGTCCATTGTGACGTCACGAACCGAGCCCCACATATTCTGAACGTGGGTATTCCGGACGTGAATCCCGAAGCGCTCCTTGCGGGTCTCGATCTCGAAGGGATCGCGGCGTCGTCTGGCTCAGCCTGCGACAGCGGGGCCCAGAAGGCGAGTCACGTCCTCGAAGCCTTGTATGGCCGTTTGGAGGGGGTCGCGGCCCTTCGGTTCAGTCCAGGACACTCGACCACCGAAGACGATGTGTTTCGCGCGGCCGAGGCGACCCTGAGCGTATTGGAGCGCGTTCGGGGTGTCGAGGTGCGAGCGTGAGCCTCGCACACGAGCGCATTCTTGCCCGGAGCCCCAGATGAGCGGTCGCGGTCAGCGAATCCTGGTCGCCATGTCGGGCGGTGTAGATTCCTCGGTAGCGGCCGCGCTTCTCGTCCAGCAGGGGTACGACGTGGTGGGTGCTACGATGAAGACGTTCTGCTACTCCGGCGAAGTAGCGCACTCCAAGACGTGTTGCGGGCTCGACGGTATCAGCGACGCCCGCCGTGTCTCGGACACCCTCCGCATCCCCCATTACGTTTTCGACGTGGAGGAGGACTTCACACGCAACGTGATTGACGACTTCGTCTCCGAGTACGCCCGTGGCCGTACGCCAAACCCATGCGTGCGCTGTAACTCCAACACGAAGTTCCAGGATCTGATGGAACGGGGACGCCTCTTGGGTTGTGATGGGATCGCTTCGGGTCATTATGTCCGGATCGATCACTCAAACGATGCCGGGCCGGCCCTCTACCGGGGTGTCGACACTTCGAAGGATCAGTCCTATTTCCTCTGGGGCCTACCCACGGAGATGCTGCCCCTTCTCCATTTCCCTATTGGAGATTTGACGAAGACGCAGGTGCGGGAGCAGGCGCGGGCACTCGGCCTCGTCACGGCCGACAAGCCGGAGTCGCAGGAGATCTGTTTCGTGCCCACGGGAGACTACCGAGATCTCCTCAAAACGAGGCTCGAGACGCACCATCCCGCGCTCGAGCCCGGTCTGATCGTAACACGCGACGGCGCGGTCCTCGGTGAGCACTCAGGGTACGCTAATTTCACAGTTGGCCAGCGTAGAGGACTGGGTGGGGGCTTTGGGCAGCCCCTCTACGTGATCGAGATCCGGGCGGACTCTCGCGAAGTCGTGGTAGGTGGGGCCGAAGAGGGCGCCTCGCGGGGCGTCGAGATCGGTGAAGTGAACTGGCTTGCGACACCTCCGCCGAATGACTCGCCCATTCGTGTGCAGATCCGCTACCGTGCCTCGGCCGTCCCAGCAACGGTGCGCTCGACAGATGGGCGGGTGATCCTCGTGTTCGACGAACCCCAGCGCGCCGTGACGCCGGGACAATCAGCTGTTTTTTTCGAGGGTGAGCGGGTTCTGGGCGGTGGGCGAATCGAACGGGCTTTAGTTGGCCAAAGGCGTGCCGAAGCATTGGGGCGAGCCGCCTATTAGTGCTCCCACTTAGTGCTTCAGCCCGGATGACGATGCGAACTCCTCCATCGCTTGCCGTTGATCGTCGGTCAGGGTCTCGGGGATAACCACCTCCACTTCGACGATTTGGTCCCCAACGCGCTCCCCTTTTTCGATACCCTGTCCGCGAATGCGGAGCTTCGTGCCACTCTGGGTGCTCGGTGGAATCTGGAGGTGCACCTTCTTACCGTACACGGTTCTTACCGCCATCTTCGAGCCGAGCGTCGCCTGAGCAAGATTGACCGGTATCTTCACGTGAACGTCGAGACCCTCGCGGCGGAAGAAGTCGTGCGGCGCGACCCTGAACGTGATGATCAGATCCCCGGGCTGTCCACCGCGGCTGCCACGCTCACCCTTACCGGAAAGGCGGACCTTCCCGCCGCTCTCGACGCCTTTTGGCACTGTGATCTTGAAGCGCCGATTCTGGCGCACGGTACCGCTCCCGCTGCAGGCCTTGCACGGTGACTCAGGAATCTGCCCCCTACCGAAGCACGCAGGGCACGGCCGATTGACCGCGAAGCCTCCCTGGCCAAAAGAGATCGCACCGCTGCCTTTACATTCGCCGCACTGCTTGGTCCCCGTACCGGGGGATGTGCCCGATCCTCCGCAGGTGGCGCATTCCTCGGTTATCGACACGTCGATGGAAACCTTGCCTCCCTTTGCGGCAGTGGGGAAGGAAATTTCCACCATATACTCGATACTGCGCCCCTTCGCGGGACCTCTACGTCTCTCCGGCTCCGGTGACTTCGGTCGGCGGTCGAAAATGGAGCTGAAGATGTCCCCGAGGCCTCCGAAACCCTCTAGGTCTTCGAACGAAAACCCTCCGCCCCCGTCGGCACCCGGCCCTCTTGGCGCTCCCCGCCCGCGACCGAATCCAAGGTTGGGAACGCGGCGCATCTGGTCGTAGTGCTTGCGTTTCTCGGGGTCTGAGAGCACCGCATAGGCTTCTCCGATCCCCTTGAATCGCTCGTCCGCCTGCGCGTCCCCCGGTTTTGCGTCCGGGTGGTACTTCTTCGCCAGTGTCCGGTAGGCCGACTTGATCTCGGCCTGGCTGGCCTTCTCCGAAACGCTGAGCGTCTTGTAGAAGTCCTTGGTCCCCGTCGCCACGACTCTCGCCTATTCGTGTTTGAAGACGGTGACTCGGGCGGGCCGTACAAGGTGGCCCTTGAAGCTGTACCCCTTCTGGAATACGTCCTGGACTCTTTGATCCTCCTCGGGATCTTCGGTAGGCACACCCAACATCGCCTCCATGATGTTGGGGTCGAAGAGCTCGCCGACCGGATCGATCATCTCCACACCCGCGGCCTCGAGGGCCTGCTGGAATTTCCGCTCGACGAGGTCGACACCCTCGATTAAAGCCTCCACGGTCGTGCTATCGGCCTGCCACGCGCCGACACGCTGCAAATCATCCAGGCCGTCGACAAAACTCCGGAGCATGTCGGCCTGGCCTCTGGCCCACGCCTCGGCCAACTCGGTCTCGGCGCGTCGACGATAGTTCGTAAACTCGGCGACCAAACGAAGGTGCCGATCGTTGACGGAGGTGAGTTCGTTCTGCATGTGGTCGAAACCGTTCGATAAAGCGGCCTCAGCCTCGTGTTCCTCGATTTCTCCGGGTGAGGCGTCATCCCCGGAAGGGGTCTCGGTCTCTGACTCTGGCATCGTAGAGACGCCCTCATCCATCGCTTCTGCGTCAGGAGTCGTCATTTCTTCGGGTGTGTGCGTTTTCTTCTTACCCATCGTGCTCTCGTTACCCTCTGTGTCGGCGGCGCGTGCGACCGGCGTCCGTGAATTTACCGCTTCTCGGGCCCTTCGGGAGCCCCGCCTCCAGTACGGAATCGGACGAGGAAGAATTCAAGGCCCTTCGGCTAGCCTCCGGTAAGAGGTTCATCGGAACCCCTGACTCAGGACATCAGCATTTCATAGAGGAGAATCAGCGCTACCTGAGTCGCCCGTTCACGGACCGCTTCACGATCTCCGCTGAAGACTTGGTGTGACGTGCGCACGCGTCCCTTCACGGCCACCGCAAACCACACGGTGCCCACGGGTTTTCCCCCGGTGCCTCCCCCCGGCCCTGCGATTCCCGTAACCCCGACACCCACGTCGGTGTCCAGAAGCTCGGCGACACCACGAGCCATGCCGGCCGCCACAGCCTCCGAAACCGCGCCACTCTCGGCGAGCAGCCCCTCCTCGATACCAAGCAAATCGAGTTTGACACGATCCGCATACGCGATCACGCCCCCTCGGAAGTAATTCGAGGAGCCGGGAAAATCGGTGATTCTCTTCGCCATGAGCCCCCCGGTACAGCTCTCGGCCAAAGCCAACGTGTGGGACTGACTGGTCAGGACATGGGCGACGGCCTCGACCAGATCACTCTTGTCCATCCCAATGCGATAGGGCGCCACGATGGGGTCTAGAATCGCCTGAGCTTGGTCCAACAACCCCACAGCCACGTCCGCTGGCGACCGTGTCGAGATTCGTATCGAAACACCCCGCAGACCGGGAAGAAAAGCCAGATCGATCTGTCCTGGAAGTCCCGCCCGCACCTCATCCACACGCTCGCTGAGTACGGACTCCGGGACCCCGGTCGTATGGAGCGTCCGGTGGACGAGCGGTACAAGGCGAGCTCCGAACCGGCCCGCGATGGCATCCTCGAGGACCCCCTCGAAGATCCCCCGCATTTCGCGAGGAACCCCGGGCAGGAGCACCACAGAGCAGCCCGCGTGCTCCATCAACAGCCCCGGAGCGGTCCCAAACGCATTGGCCAAAACCTGAGCGCCGTGAGGCACTTCGGCCTGGGACAGATTGTTCGAAGGAAGGTCCCCCGACCCACGAACCCGGAAGCGCTCACGCAGGTCTTCGACGATCTGGGGATCGGAATGAAGTTTGAGGCTTAGGAAGTCCGCCACAGCAGGCCGCGTCAGATCGTCTCGGGTTGGTCCGAGCCCCCCTGTCAAGATGACCAGGTCGGCCACGGCCAGAGCTGCCGAAAGTGCGGCCTGGATCGCCTCTGCGTCGTCCCCTACGATCCACCGCTGTACGACGGGAGCACCGAGGGACGCCAGCTTTCTGCCCAACCAAGACCCGTTCGTGTCCGTGGTCTCTCCGGAGAGAAGCTCCTCACCAACGGCAACGACCGCCGCCCTAACCGGCTCAGCTCGGGACACACGCAGTCAGTCCCTAAGGCCCATCAGGCCGCGGTAGCTCCATAGATAGTCCACCATGGAGTAGATCGTGAAAACGAGCGCGAGCGAGAGGGTCACGCTGATCCAGGATGAATGAAACTGCATGAACGCCCGGTAAAGCAGGTTGTCGAGTCCCCTCGCGGAAGCGATTTCACGGAGAGGATACCACAGCAACAGCCCGCCCGAAAACAAGTTCTGGAGAAAAACCTTGTACTTGCCGGAGGTCCCCGCAGCGATCACCACATCATGCCGGACGGCCCACTGCCTGAAGATCGTGACCAGCAACTCCCTTCCCAAAATCACGATGAGCACCCACATCGGAAGCATGCCCCACAAGGGAATCAAGTCAGCTTCCCCGCCCCGGTGTGAAATGATGTAGAAAGGGACCAACGTCGATACCAGCAGCAGTTTGTCGGCCAGGGGGTCGAGCAGCTTGCCTACATTGGTGATCCAGCCGTACTTCCGCGCCAGATATCCGTCCCAGAGGTCGGACAAGCCAGCTCCGACGAAGAGTATGAAGGCCGCCAAACGGGCACCTGCGGAGGGCGAGAGGGCCAGAAAAAAGATCGCCGGACAGGCTACGATTCGCCCGACCGTGATCGCATTGGGAAGGTTACGATTCCCTTCCATAGTCGTCTCAGCTAAGAACCTGAACGACCATCTTGCTGACCGCACCCAGCGTCTCGAAATCCCCCCCGGCCCTCGATCGCTACGCCCTCAAAAAAAGTCGTGCAGACGGTCATGAAGGGCAACCTATCAGGCTGACAGGACGGGACCCATCGCGTCCTGCTCCATCCGTTGTACAATAGCCTGGGCCCGGCGGCGGAGCGGCTCTCGTGACTCCCAAGCGACGAAGTCTTTCATCAAATTGATGTGGTCTACTGTAGCTTCGGCCTTGGCCATGTATCCGAGTGCGGCAAGACGCCGAAAGAAAGAAGGCCTGAAAAGATCTCGACTATGCCGCTGCATCTGATCACGAATCACCCACGCCGCCACGGCCCCCGCAGCGGCGGCGGCCAGCACCGCAATGCCCGCATTCCGCGTTTTCTTATCCATCGCCTACATCTCCCGTCGCCCGGCCAGAGCCTCGACGATGGTGGAACCATCGACGTACTCCAGCTCGCTCCCCATCGGAAGGCCGCGTGCCAAACGCGTTACCCTCGGCCCCAGGGGGCGGATCACTCCCTCCAAATATACAGCAGTGGCCTCTCCCTCCACGCTCGAGTTCGTGGCCACAACAACCTCCTTTATTACTCCATCAGACGCCCGAATCCGCTTCAGGAGCGCCGTGACGTTGATCTCATCCGGACCGACTCCATCCAACGGCGAAAGCCGCCCACCCAACACATGGTACCGGCCCCTATATATCGCCGTCCTCTCGATCGCTCCGACCTCGTAAGCCTCCTCCACAACACAAATAGTGCCCTCGTCCCGGCTTGGGGCCGAGCAAATTTCGCACTGTGCTGACTCCGTAAAATTCCCGCACACTTCGCACGGACCGATCTTCTCCGCCACCTCGCGAATTGCCGTGGCAAGGCCGAACGCCTCCTCACGAGGCCGTTTCAGGAGGTAATATCCGAACCGTTGAGCCGTCTTGGACCCCACGCCCGGAAGCCGCGAGAATTCCGTTATGAGTTGTTGGATGACCGACACTAAAAACTAACAGGTCGGTAGAGGACCCGGGGGGACTTTCTTGACGACCACGATCCGTCCGGATAGGCCAAGAGACTAGAAAAGGCCAGGGAGTTGGATCGGCATCCCTCCAGCCGCCTTCCGCATGTCTTCCTCATATTGGCCCTGGGCCTTACCCTGAGCTTCGGTTACCGCAGCCATCACCAGGTCCTCTAGCATCTCCACATCACGCGGATCTACCACCGTAGGATCGATCAAGATCCGGGTAATGGTGCCCTTCCCGTCTACGGTCGCAGTCACCATTCCCCCGCCGGACGAAGCGGAGATTTCACGTGCTGAAAGCTCCTCCTGCAATTGGGCCATCCGAGCCTGGAGTTGCTGGCCCATCTGCATGAGCTGTTGAATGTCCGTCATCGTCAAACCTCTGTCTTACAACGTGTTGAAATCAATCTAGTAATTCCAGGTCGAGTTCGTCTACCGCATGTTGAAGGCGCGGTTCCATCTTGATCAGCCCTTTCATTCTGTCATTGCGAACCGCCTCCGGGCTTATACGCTCAGGCGGCCCATCACCGGAGGCCCGAACCACGATCTTGGGCTCGGTCTTCATCAACTCGCCGAGCGCCTTTTGAAGGGTTCCTCGGGCCGAGGGCTCTTCCAGGCGTTCCAGACCCGGTCCGGCTGGAAGTTCGATGACCACAACGCCCTCAGTCTCAGTGTGAGCGACGGTGGCGGCCCTGAGAAAGGGACGCATCCCGCTGGGAACCCCCGTGCCTTGCTCGACCAACAGACCCCAGGCATCCACCGCCGTGAGCGCGCTGGACGATTTCTCGGCAGGGGGCTCCTCAGGCGCCTGGGGAGCGACCGTGGCCGGCTCCGAGCGCGGCGCGTCCTCAGTCGACGCCTCGGACGAGAACCCACGCGGCGTACCCTCCGGTGGAGAGCTCCCACCGAGACCGGCAAGCAACTCTTCCAACTCGATCGTCCGATCCACATAGCTTATGCGAAGCAGCAGCATCTCGAGCACTATTTGCGGATTTGGGCACCGCCTGAGGCTTCCAGAACTCTCCACGTCGGAGGCCAACGCGAGCATCCGAGTCAGATCCGCCGGGCTGAACGGAGCGAGCCTGGCCTTGAAAGCGTCACGGGTATCGACATCCAGATCCGGAGGAGTCCCTCCCAGAGAGATCCTCAGGAGGGCTCGAAGCGAGTCCACCAGCCCGTGGTAGAATTCGACGAGATCGTACCCTTCGTCGAGCAGTCGCTCCACGAACCCGAAGACTTCCCCATGTTTTCCCTCGGCCCATATGTCCAAGAGTTCTACGTAGCGCTCGTTGTCGACCAGGCCCAGCACCCGGCGCACCGAGTCCTGACTGATTTCCCCACCTGTGAGCGCGATCACCTGATCCAACAAGGAGAGCGCGTCCCTCATTCCTCCGTCGGCCTTCTGCGCGATGGTTCTGAGAGCATCTTCCGGAGACGGAAGTCCCTCCTGTTCGAGCACGGTCGCCATGCGGGCCATGATGTCGGCAACGCCGATACGGCGGAAGTCGAATCTCTGGCAACGCGAAAGAATCGGAGCCGCGGTCTGCTGAATCTTCTGTGGTTCCGTGGTCGCGAACACGAAAATCACTCGGGGTGGCGGTTCTTCGAGGATCTTCAAAAGCGCGTTCCAAGCCTCGCGCGTGAGCATGTGGGCCTCATCAACGATGTAGACCTTGTAGCTGTCTTCCTGCGAAGGGGCATACATCGCCCGCTCACGCAGCTGCCTCGCATCGTCGACCCCCCGGTTCGAGGCAGCGTCGATCTCGACCACGTCTAACTCGGTCTGCCCCGCCCAAATTCTCGTGCAGCTCTCACATTCCCCACAAGGCTCCCCCGAGTCTTCTCGGGCCGAGCAGTTGAGGGACATCGCGAGCATGCGGGCAAGCGTCGTCTTGCCGACGCCCCGGGGACCGCAGAAAAGGTAGGCGTGACCTACCCGGTCGTCTGATACGGCCCGGCGCAGCGTTTCGGAGACATGTTCCTGGGTAGCGACATCGGCGAAACGCCGCGGTCGATATTTTCTAGCTAACGCGGTGTGGGACAACGCTTTACGGTTCTCCGCGGAGTGGTGCGGAGGTCCGGCACGACGCCAAATGTGGCGCGCTGTCGGTGGAGACGCCGCACGAAAAGCCAAGAAATGCCCCAGGCGACCCGCAGCAACAATCACCACACTTACCGCTGCTACCGGCAAGGTCCTGACGGAGTTCGTGGGCTTTCGCCCTACGGACCTGGGGCACCCGAAAGTTAGACCGCGACGAAAGGGGCGTCAACGTTGTGGAAACCACCCAAAACGTGGCTATGAGGTAGGAATGGCAACGGATCTCAGGACTTCGGAATCACTCGGTCCAGGCGCCCTCGACGTGCTTCATCACGACCAACATGTGCTCATCACTCTCGGATTCTGAGGAGCAGAACCATCCACCATAGGCTCCGTGGGCGAAGTCTACCCACAGAAACATACGGAGTCTACCGGCGCTGCTGGGTGTCGGCCCATCTCGGGGAAACCGACAATGAGGGTTCTAAGCGGCCGATCCCGTGGCTTGGAGAGCCTCGTGAAGCTGTACGCCCACAATCGTACTCACGCCGGGCTCCTCCATCGTTACGCCGTAAATCCAGTCGGCGGCCTCAATCGAGCGCGGATTGTGTGTGATGAGCACGAATTGCGTCTGTTCCTTGAATTCCTGAAGCAGTCGAATGAAGCGACCGATGTTGTTCTCGTCCAAGGGTGCGTCCACCTCATCAAGCACGCAGAACGGGCTCGGCTTGACCAGATAGATGCCGAAAAGCAGTGACAGCGCCGTGAGCGCCCGCTCCCCCCCGGAGAGTAGGTCGATGCGCTGCGTCTTCTTCCCCCTCGGCGACGCATGGATCTCGATCGGGGACTCCAGCGGATCCTCTGAATCGGTTAGCCAGATGTCTGCCTCTCCGCCCTCGAACAGCCGCGCGAACGTGGAACGGAAATTTTCACGGATCTTTTCGAACGTGATCTCGAACAGGTCGATGGCAGTCTCGTTGATCTTCCTAATTGCGGCCTTCAGGTCGTCGCGGGCGGCCACGAGATCGTCTCTCTGCCCCGAGAGAAATTCGAGCCTAGTGCTCTCTTTCTCATACTCCTCCACTGCCAGCATGTTGACGAGTCCGATCCTCTCTATTTGGACGACGATGTCGTCGAGTTCCACTTTGAGCTTCTCCGGCGTCCCCTCTACGGGTTCGGCCTCTTCCAAGAGGCGATCGATGGGCCGTCCCCACTCGCCCTCCAACCTCTCCTGAATCAAGCCGATGGCACCCGACACCTCTTGGCGCTCGAGTTCAAGCTGGTGCCGCCCCTCCACAGCCTCCCGCTCCGCGGTTCGCAGTGCGCGAGCCGCCCGCTCGGCCTCAGCAACAGCCTCTGCGACACCGGTCAGCAGCGTGCTCCTTTTGTCCAACACCGCTTGAGTGTCGTCCCGTTCGGCGAAGAGGCGTTCGGTTTCTTTCTTGCCCTCCTCCTGGCACTCGATGGCGGTGGTCACATCACCAATCAGAACTTTCTCTTCGGCCTCCAAATCGGTCAGACGTTGCTCCTGCACGCTACGATACCGGGTCAAATCCTCAACGCGTTGCGCCACCTGCTTGGCCTCTTCCTCCGCACGAGCGAGCTGGATCGAAAGCCGGGCCTCCTCACTACGTACCTCCTCCCACTCATCTTGGACGAGGGCCAACTCACGGCGGGAAGTTTCTCGAATCTCCCGTGTACCGCTTTCCCGGGCCAGGAGGACCTCTCGATCTTCCTTGGCCGTCTTGGCACGCTCGAAAGCACGAGCGCGGGCGGCCCGGGTCCCCTCGAGTTGCCTCGCGAGTTCGTCCCGGTGCGTGTCGATTCGAGTACGCTGATCCACCTGGGCTGCGCCCTCGGCACTCGCCACCCGCAACTCATCCTCAGCATCGAGCAGCGCGGTGCGCGCCTCTTCAATCGCAACCTCTCCATCCCCGTATCGAGCTTCCTCGTTCTCCAAGTCTTTCTGAGCTACCGAAGCCTCGGCCTCCGCCTTGGACAGCGTGGTTTGCAGCATCGCCAGACGGTCCTTCCGCTCGAGCCGTCCGGATATCACGGAAGGAGTTCCCACCCGAATCAAGCCTCGCCGGTCGAGAATCGTGCCGTCCCGAAGCAGCCTTTGGCGCTCGGGCCGCCCCTCCATCTCAGCGTCATCGACGAGGTCGACCTCACCGAGCAAGGCCTCGACCCAAGGAGCACCTTCGCCGATGGCGCGAACCGACTCCAGGAGAGTTCCAGCAGCTTTGTCCGGAACGCCATCGAGCGGAAGCAAGATGAGCCCGCCGCCCCCTTGCCAGTCCTCGGAGAACCAGCGCACAATTTCGTCGGCTACCTGGCTGTCCCTCACGACCAAGGCCTTCGCCAGCGTCTCCAGATAAGCCTCCACCGCCGGGCTCAACTCGGCTGGCGCCTCAATGAAGTCCAACAGCGACCCGACGACACCCGCATTTCCGAGCGCGAGAACCGCCTTCGCTACCGGATCGATGCCTTCCTGCCCCCGATCGAGGGCCTCCAAGGCGGTCACCTCCGCCTCGATGCCTTGCGCGGCGCGCAGCGCCTGCAGCTCTCGACGCTTCGCAAGTTCGAGCGAGGCTTTTGCGTCGGCCAGGGCGGCCCGCGCCGAATCCAACCCGGCGTTGGCCTCCTCGACGCCACCCTCCAGTCCGCCGATGCGTCCGGTAAATAAATCCCCCTGTGATTCGAGATCGGAGAGGACGTCGGATGCGGCCTTCAACTCGGTATTGATCTGTTGGAGGCGGCGCTCGAATTCGGCGGCCTGGCCCTCCGCCGCGTCTGCATCACCCTCGAGTTGGGCCCCCTTGCGGATCACGTCGCGTTCGTGGTGTTCCATCTCTTCCAGACAAGCACGTGCTTCATCGAGACGCACGCGGACAGACGCCACGACCTCGGCGTGCCCCTGGGTGTTTTGCCGAATCCGATCCAGTTCTTCGGTGCCACTCCCGTGGCGTGCATCCAACGCCGCCAACTCCTCCGCCACTCCACGCAACCGGGTCTCCGACGCCTCCCGATCCCCCCCGATCTGCCCGAGGCGCCGCTTGGCATATCCTTTTCGCTCCTCCGCAACCGCAAGATCACGCTCCCATTCGACGAGCCGCCCCCGGATCCCATTGAGGGCCGCCGCCGCCTCGCTTCTCGATCGCTCCGCCTCCACCTCCTCCAGACGCAACGTCTCGACTTTAGCTTCTGCGGTCCGGAGTTCGGCCACCATCCCCCGGCCCGTCTTCCGATCCCCATCCAAGCCCCTGTCCAAACCCGACAGGCGATCGCGTAGCGCTCCCAAGTCGTGGCTGACGACGGCCACTTCAACGGCCAGGCGCCGCTCCCGAAGAGTCTTATAGCGCTCAGCTTTTCCTTTCTGCCGGGCCAGGGACCGAACCTTGCTCTCGACTTCGCCGATCACGTCCTCCAGTCGCGTCAGGTCACCCCCGGCGTGCTCAAGGCGCCTCATCGCCGCTTTGCGGCGGTCCTTGTACTTGCCGATGCCCGAGGCTTCCTCGAAGAGTTGGCGCCGTTCCTCGGCTCGATCGGAGAGAATCGCGTCGATCATCCGATTCTCAATGACCGAGTAGGCGTTGGCGCCGAGTCCCGTGCCTCGGCAGACATCCAACACGTCCCGAAGCCGGCATGTAGAGCGATTCAGGGAATAGTCGCTCCCCCCGTCCCGGTACACCGTGCGTCCGATCTCGACTTCTTCGAAAGACACGGGTAGCCCGCCATCTTCATTGGACACCACAATGGTGACGGCACCCCGGTTGACCTGTCGCCGATTCAAGGAACCCTGAAAGATGGCTTCCTCCATCTTCCCGCCTCGGATGGCGGAGGGACGCTGCTCCCCCAGCACCCACCGGATGGCATCGCTGATATTGGACTTGCCGCACCCGTTAGGGCCGACGACGGCGGTGATCCCCTCATGGAAGTCGATGACAGTGGCGTCGGCGAAGGACTTGAACCCATGAATGCTGAGGGATCGAAGCTTCATTCAGGCACGATTCCTCGGCGGGACGTCAGAACCACTCCTCCGATGTCGGCTCGGTTGATCATCCGTCCTCCGTATGCAAGTTCTGCGGGCGCTGGTCTTCTGCCGGACCCACGCCCACAGAAAGCTACGCCTCGATGGGGACAGCTGTAAACAGGTCAGCACCCGTCAGGAAGGGCCGGATCAGTCCGCGAACTCAAGCCTCGGGGCGTCTCCCCAGAGAACCTCCAACTGATAGAAGTGTCGTGCCTCTTCATGGAAGACGTGCACGACGAAGTCGATGTAGTCGATCAACGCCCACCGGCCTCCCTGGAGGCCCTCGATATGCTCAGGCCGGATTCCTTCCTTCTTCAATTCTTCGACGATGTTTTCGGCGATCGCTTTCACCTGAACATCGGACCGGCCGGAAGCGAGCAGAAAATAGTCCGTGGCGCCCGATATGCTGGCGAGGTCCAGTGCGACGACGTCTAACGCCTTGCGCTCAAGGGCCAGCTCGGCCGCTCGCCCGACGGTCTGGGTGACCTCGGGCCGTATGTTCTTGGACCCTACCTGCATATCGCCGACGTTGCGATGGGCTATTCCTCGCCCCGCTCTACCTGAACCTCGACTTCGACTTCGACTTGACTATGGAGGCGGACAGGCACCTTCGAGGTCCCTAACACCTTTATGGGCTCCTCAAGCATCACAATCTTGCGATCTACATCGAAATCCAATTCACCCTGGTTTAGCTGGTCCGCCACATCGGCGTTTGTGACCGCTCCGAACAGCCTCCCATCCTCCCCAGCGCGGACATGGAACAACAGGGAGACGCCCTCCAACTGCGACGAGCGGCGACGTGCCTCAAGATAGTCGTGCTTCGCCTGTTCCCCTGCTTCATCACGCTCCCGCTCCAACCTCCGTAAATTTCCGGCGCTGGCGGGATAAGCCAATCCGTGGGGAATGAGATAATTCCGTGCGTAGCCAGCCTTCACATTCACCACATCGCCTTGATCCCCGAGCCGGTCAACCGCCATTCTCAGAATGAGCTTCATCAATCCTTCTCCATCTACGATTCGTCACCGGCGATCGCCATGGCCTTCGACCGGAGGTCGAGCCACGTGTCACCCACACCTACGACCAGGGCGCCCATGATCAGCACGGGCGAGAGAACCAACATTCCGACCATTAAAAAAAGAATCCCGAAACCTGTCACACCACCGTTGATAACGAGCAGTACGGCCGCGCCACGAAGGGCGTAAAGCCCGCCCATGAATACGACCGCGTTGCTTCCTGCACGCGTCCATGCTTCTCCCGCTCCGAGGACGATCAGCGCGAGGCCAGTCAAGAACAACCACATAAAGTGATCATTGAACCGGAACTCACGTAACGGCCCCAGTCCCAGGCTGCTCCCAGCGGAAAGCCTCACGTAGGCCCACCATGCGACCGCCAGAGCCGAGAGAGAGGATAACCCCAAAAGAGCTGGGAAATACCTCCCCTGCAGCGCGGCCAAGTCGAAGATGGAATTCAACTGTGTCGTAGAAAGGGCCGCCTCGGAATCGATCGTCATAAACGTTTGCGTGATGACGCTGTAAGTCCGCATCACCCTCTCGGTGACCAACCAATCGATCGTGGACCATGAACCCGGCCTGACCATCAGCAACAGGCCCACGAACACAGCGGTCGCCGAAACCGCCGTGAAGGCACGAGGAAAGAAGCGGCTTCGGGGCCAGCGCATGGTCAACACGACAAAACACCCCGCAAGCACCAGGGCCCACCCACGCTCCAAATACCAGAGGCCTCCCCGCGCCGGTACTCCCACGGCCACGAGAAAGGCAAACATGGCCGCTGCCGCCGCCGACAGCCTCCGCAAACCGAATACCATAGTGAGCGCGAGGAACGGCAACGCAACCAACACGCTGGGACTCGTGGACACGGAAAAGATAAGCGTAATGAACAGAAGACCCGCAGCCCTAGGCCAGGCTCGTTCATCAGCCACCGCACCCCACTTCTTCAACAGGCCTCAGACCTCGTGATCCCGGATGTACGGGATCAGGGCCAGAAAACGAGCCCGTTTAATCGCCCGGCCAAGCTGACGTTGAAAACGCGCGGTGACCTTCGTCGTTCGCTTGGGCAGAATCTTGCCCTGCTCCGTCATGAACTGCGAGAGCGTCGAGACGTCCTTGTAGTTCAACAGCTCGATGACCGGTCCTTCCATACGGCGGCGGCGTCCGCGGCCTCCGCTGAATTCGGGAGGACTGAAACGGCTATCGACATCGTCCCCTTCATCGGGAGCATCGTCACCTCGACCGGGGCGGTCATCATCGTCGTCGTCATCGTCCTTCTCGGCGCGCGACGGAGGTGCTTCACCGAGAAGGGAGTGTCCGGTAGTGGGCTCGCCGTCGTTGAGCACGATCAAGTATCGAAGGAGTTCCGTGTCGAGCCCGAGCACGCGCTCGAACTCAGGAAGGCCATCCGCCTCGGCGCGGACCTGTGCGACGACGTAATACCCGGTCCTTTGCTTGTCGATCAGGTAGGCCATCTGCCGAGCGCCCCAATGATCGATGGCGGAGACCTCGCCGGTCTTTTCGAGCACCAGGGAATGAAATTTCTCAAGCTTCTTGTTGACGCCATCCTCATCGAGAGTGGCGTCGAAAATGTAGACAATCTCGTACAAGCGCATGTCGATTCTCCCACGGTCCGCATAGAAAAGACGGGCTCCGTCGATGCGACGGAGCGGGATGAGCCAAGTAATATAGACTGTGACTTGGTCTTTGGTACCCCCGGTTCCGACTCGGGCCGGAACCTAGCCCAACACGCGGGAAATCCAGGCAGCGAGCGTGGACACTTGGCCGTCCACGTCGAGATCCCAGACCCGCACGAACCATGGTGCCAAAACCAACGAGACCACACTCATCAACTTGATCAAGATGTTCAGAGACGGCCCGGACGTGTCCTTGAACGGGTCTCCCACGGTATCCCCGACGACGGCGGCCTTGTGAGGCTCAGATCCCTTGCCGCCGTGCGCACCGCTCTCTATCAGCTTCTTGGCGTTGTCCCACGCGCCGCCCGCGTTGGCCATGAAGAGAGCCATGAGCACTCCCGTTACGGTCGCTCCCGCGAGGAGGCCTCCGAGGGCCTCGACACCGAGCACGCGACCGACAACGACCGGAGCGAGAACCGCTGTTACACCCGGAAGGATCATCTCGCGAAGCGCGGCATCGGTAGAGATCGCCACGCAGCGAGCGGAGTCGGGCTTCTCCGTCCCGTCCATAATGCCCGGCCTTTCACGGAACTGCCGCCGGACCTCCTCGACCATTCCCTGCGCCGCACGGCCGACGGCCGTCATCGTGAGGGCCGCTATGAAGAAGGGTAGCGCCCCGCCGATGAACAATCCGATCACGACCAACGGATTCACGAGGTCGATGCCGGTTTGGGCAAGTCCCACCTTACTGGCGTACGCCGAGAAAAGAGCGAGAGCCGTGAGGGCCGCGGAGCCGATGGCAAATCCCTTGCCCTGGGCAGCCGTCGTATTCCCAATCGCGTCCAGAGAGTCCGTGATCGCCCGCGTTTCGGGTCCCAGTCCACTCATCTCACTGATTCCGCCCGCATTGTCCGCGATCGGTCCATACGCGTCGACCGACATCGTCACACCGACTGTCGCGAGCATGCCGACCGCCGCTATGCCGATCCCGTACAGGCCAGCCGATTGAAAGGAAGCGAAGATGGCAACACAAATGAGAAGCATGGGAATCCCCGTCGACTCCATACCTACGGCCAATCCGGTGATGAGGTTGGTCGCCGCCCCCGTTTCGCTGGCTTCGGCAATCTTTCGAACTGGCCTCGAGGACGTGTAGTACTCGGTGACCAAACCGATCGCGGTACCCACCAGCGTTCCAGACAGGATAGCGAACCAGGGTCCGAGAGCCGGATACGCCCGCCCGTCGACGACCATGCTGAAGTCCATGGAGCGCACCACAAAGAACATCGCCGCGAGAAAAAGAGCGGCGGCGATGAACGTGACGTTCCGTAGGGCAGCCGCCGGATCAGTGCGCTCGAGCACCTTCATCATGCCGATTCCGACGAGCGAAGCGAGTAGCCCAACCATGACCGTCACGATGGGGAGGGCTATAGCGTCTCCGACGCTCCCCGCGAGAGCCGACGAAGTGGCTGCGATCGCGATCGTGGCGATCACGGAGCCCACGTACGATTCGAAGATGTCCGCGCCCATTCCGGCTACATCGCCTACGTTGTCGCCCACATTGTCGGCGATGGTCGCGGGGTTTCGTGGATCGTCCTCCGGAATGCCGGCTTCGACCTTACCCACGAGATCAGCGCCGACATCGGCCGCCTTCGTGTAGATGCCGCCCCCAACGCGGGCAAAGAGCGCGATCGTACTCGCACCCATTGCAAAGCCTGCGACGATCTCGGAAAACCGTGAGTGCTCCGCGACCCCGATGGCACCGGCTCCGTACCACCAGTAAATCGCCCCGATGCCCACGAGACCGAGCGCGGCCACGGAGAGTCCCATGACGGCCCCACCAAAGAATGCGACCCGAAGTGCCTTACCCGCGCCGTCCTGGTTAGCCGCCGCCGAGGTGCGGACATTCGCCCTGGTGGCAGACTTCATACCGAAGAACCCGGCCATGACCGAGCAGACGGCGCCGATGAGGTACGCCACGGCCGTGGGAGGCGACAAGGCCCACGCCAACAGGGCCGCGACCACTGCCACGAAAACCGCCAGCATCGAGTATTCACGGCGGAGAAACGCCATCGCACCGTCATGGATCTGCTCGGCCAATGCACCCATGGCCTCGCTTCCACTGGGCTGGCTCTTTACGTAACGATAGGTAAAGCCGGCCAGGACTAGACCCACAAGGCCCACAGCCCAAGACCAACTCGAAACTGTCGCGAAATCACTCATCGGGGTCCTCTTGCTTGCCTGTTGGCGGCGCCCACATCGATCTCGAGCGGGTCACCGATTGAATTGGTTCATCACTTCTTCGATACCATCACTGATCCAAACTTCCACAGCCTCAGTTAACGCAGGGAGAAGCCCGACAACGGTGGACTCGTCGGGCTCACTCATCGGAGAAAGGACCCAATCAGACAAGTCAGCTCCCTCGGGCGCCACTCCCACGCCCAACCGCAGACGGGCGTAGGAGTCCGTACCCAACACACCGAAGACCGACCGCAAGCCGTTATGTCCCCCGTCTCCTCCCCCGGGGCGGAACCGTACCCGACCCACATCCAGTGTCGCATCATCGACAACGAGGAGAAGATCTGAGCCGAGATCGCATTCGTCGAGTCCGTCGATGCCCACGAGCGCGGCCCCGCTTCGGTTCATGAACGTGGTCGGCTTGATCAAGAGTACCGAAGCGTCCCCCACCGATCCGCCCGTCCGCAGGCTTCGGCTTTCCTTTTCAAAGGAGCCGAAGCCCCAGTCATACGCGAGCCGGTCGACGACCCACCAACCGACATTGTGGCGCGTGTCGTCGTAGCGGGGCCCGGGGTTCCCGAGCCCGACCACCACCTTCACGTCTCGATTCCCTGGAAGCGATCAGTCGCCTGAGTCTTCTTCGGCCGCTGAATCATCACCCCCCGCAGCCTCGCCCTCGGCGCCTTCCTCACCCTCGACGCCCTCCTCACCTTCCGCGAGTTCCTCCTCTTCCTCCTCTTCTTCCTCCCTCGGTGCCGAGACGAGACAGATGGTCTGTCCCGGGTCTGTCAGAAGCTCGACTCCCTCCTGCGTCCTGATCTCGCTGGCATGGATTGAATCGCCGATTTCCAATGCCGAGATATCCACCTCGATGATCTCCGGGATGTTGGAGGGAAGACACTTGACCCGGAACTCATGGAGAATCACCTCCAGGGTGCCGCCATCACGGACGCCCGCAGGCGTGCCGATGTAGTTGGCCGGAATATCGACTTCAAGCTCCACACCCCGTTCGATGCAGTAGAAATCCACGTGGACTATATCGGGTCGGTACGGGTGCATCTGGATTTCTCGTACCAGCGTCTCCAACTCCTCCTTGTCATCATCGATCCTGACGTTGACGATCGTGTTCTCCACCGAAATCGAATGAAAGAGATGGAGCGCTTCTCTGGAGTCGAGCGTGAGCGAGACAGCCTCTTGATCCTTACCGTAGAGGACTGCAGGAACCTGCCCCGCCGCCCGCAGGCGTCTTGCCGCGCCCTTCCCCGTTTCGTTCCGACGCTTTGCGGTCAATCCAGTCTTGCCTGTCATCTTCCCTATTCCTGCTCGGTTGTTGTGGTCCTGAGTCGGTTACCCGCCCGAATCAGCTTCGGCCGCCATCTCGAAGAGCTGGCTCACCGATCTGTTTTCGTGAACACATTCGATCGCCGTCGCGAACAGGTTAGCAACCGACAAAATCTTGAGGCCCTCGAAACGCCTTTCCTCGGGAATGTGGATGGTATTCGTCACCACGAATTCCTCCAGTGGAGCGGCTGCGAGCTTCTCGACGGCAGAGCCGGAGAGGAGCGCGTGCGTCGCTCCCGCAAAGACCTGCGTCGCACCACGTTCTTTGAGAGCCACGACCGCGTTGGCAAGCGTGCCGCCCGTGTCCACCATATCGTCGATGAGCAAGCACGTCCTACCGTCCACGTCGCCGACCACATTCACGACCTCGGCCACGTTGGGCCCGGGGCGCCGCTTGTCGATGATCGCTAGCGCCGCATCAAGCCGGTTGGCGAATCCGCGCGCCATCTTCGCCGACCCGACGTCGGGGGCAACCACCACGAGGTTGGTCAGCTTCTTGTCCTGGAAATACCGGGCCAGGATGGGCGCCGCATACAGGTGATCTACAGGGATGTCGAAAAAGGCCTGGATCTGATGCTGGTGGAAATCCATGCCGATCACCCGGTCAGCACCGGCAGCCACCATGAGATTCGCTGCGAGTTTTGCGCCGATCGCCACTCGTGGCTGGTCTTTCCGATCTTGCCGCCCATATCCGAAGTACGGTACGACCGCCGTCACCCGTGCCGCGGAAGCGCGCTTCGCGGCGTCGATCAGGAGCAGCAACTCCATGATCGTGTCCGCCGGAGCAACGGTGGGCTGAATAATGAAGACGTCTCGCCCACGTGCATTATAGTCTATGCGGACGAAGATCTCACCGTCAGAAAAGTCCCGGATCGTGGCCTGATCCGGGTTCTCCTTGAGGAGATGCCCGATTTCGACCGCCAGGGGGCGGTTAGCCCGCCCGGCAAGGAGGAGAAGCGGACCTCTGCGAAACGTGTCGTCCATGGATCTCAAATGGGGGTGCGCCAAACGGCAACGGCCAAAAAAGTTAGACTGAGTCGGTGGGGCCGTCAACGTCGAACCCCTTGTGTTTAGAGGCCTTCTCGCTGTCTTGAGGGCATCACGGAACGATCTCGACCAGGCGTGTTCGCACCAACTCCCCGCGGCCCGGAGTCGTGACCTTGATCCGGAAGAGATATTCCCCTGGATCCACCTCGGGGATCGTGACTTCGATCGATCGGAACCAGGGGCCCATGTCGGACGGGCCGGGCTCACTCCACACGATTCGAAGCGGCTCTTCCCGGCCACCCAAGCCCAACCAACGGCCGATTTTTCTGAAGAAACCCTCCCCTTCTTTATAGAAGCTCAGCTGGAAGGAGACGTCCTCTTGCCTCGAGCTCAACCCGAAGACCTCCCATCCCAAGACCAGTGGCGTATTCGCCTCGAGCCGGACGGAAGAGCGCATCGACGGGAGGGCCAAAAACAAGTTCTGTGGGAGAGCACCCCCTGGGTGTAGAAGGATGAGATCCGAAAGGGTAGCAAGATCATCGGGAATCACTTCCGTCGAAATCCCGTGTCGAATGCGTCCGCCCAGTCCTTCCTCCGGGGCCCATGCCTCCACGCTCAGCAAGTACTTTCCAGCCGGCACTGTGAGATGGAGGGCACCCTCGCGTGGACCTCTACTCGTCCCGCTGATCCCGTCCGTCGCGTCGCTAATCCGACCCGGGGCGTCACCGATCCGTGCCGTGGTCCCGCTGATCTGGCCCATCTCATCCACAACGAAGAGCCCGAACTGTTCGGGGCCATCGAGCAACGGAGGCGGCGGCCAGGGAATGGGTCCCTCGACAACACCGGCATTCCCGATGGGTGACCAGCTCGTGGCGCCGTTCCGCACCGTATCGGGATTAGCCGGAAATTCAGTAGCGGCGGCCAGCAAAATCGAATCTCCTCGGTGGAATACCGCAACCTGAGCGATACCCGGCAGGAGCGAGGGAGCATATGCGGGCACGTGGGCACTTCGTGGACGCTCCTCTTCCGGTATCCAAGCACCCGGCTGTGGCGTCGCCGGCTCCTCGAGAACCCGACCGGGCGGAGTAAACTCCTTTCCATTCGGTAGGTGATGCCCGATCACGCTCACGACGTCTCTCCCAAGGCCGACCTCGGGGCGAACCCGCTCCCAACCACGCTCCCAGCCGTAACGCAGGGTGATCTCCTCCAGATCATCTCCCCAACGCATTCCCCAGGCGTTTCGCGCACCGTCGCTCATCTTCGAGAACGTCCAACGAGCATAATGCTCGGACTCACGGTCGTTGCCCTCGACCAGGTAGAGGGGATCGGCTAGAGCCCACACCCTCGCCCTCACGTCCTCCCACTGGCCCTCGTCCGGGGCGTCTTCGAGAACGTCTGAGCCTTTGCCATCGAGCAGCATCGACGGGTCAGCCCACTTCCGCGCCTCTTCCGGATCCATGGTCTCGAGCCCACGCCGGAAGCGCTCCAACGCCATCTCGTAACGGCCCGTCCCGTGGAGCGCGAAGCCCTCGAGGACGCTGCACCACGACGGGGCGCCACCACCGCAAGCTCGAGCCAAGCGTACCGCATCCTCCCACCGACCCGCCTCACCGAGGTACCGAATCCGTTGACCGAGAATCCATTCATCTGCGGGTATGTGATCCGCGGCGGTGGCCATCGCTTCAAGCAGGTCATTCCGGGCGTCGACCAGATCGGAAGGATCCGGCACCGGCTCCCAATCGTCCTCTCCCCCGCGCCAGAGGCAGAGACGTCCGATTCGCTCCTCACAGGGGCGGCCTCCATCCGCTCGTACGTCGGGCAGGAGGCGGCGGCGGATTCGCTCGAAGCGCTCTTGAGCGTCCTCCGCCTGGCTACGGACGCGGCTCGAGTCAGGGATGGCGAGCGGCTCGGGTTGCCGCTGGAGCACCGGGGACACCAGAGGTAGAGAGAGGGACGAGGGCCCGGAAGCACCGCTGAGCCCAACGGGGACGGCCCCCATACACACAACCGCGACGAGGGTGCGAACCCAACTCCCATAAAGTTGGCCCGGATGGATTCGAACCATCACCGCCGGTGCCAAAGACCGGTGTCCTGCCATTAGACGACGGGCCATAAGGATTGTCAGTCTGACCGCTTCTGTTCAATCGGCTCGTGTATCTCTTCAACAGCCTTCTCGAGCGGGTGATCAATCCTACCTGAGGCCTTCGATCCATTCAACCCGAGCAGCCTACGCGACGCGCTGTATTCCTTCAACAGTCTTCTAAGGATTCACGGATCTAGTAACAGGCTCAGGCTGGGACGTTAACGTTTCGGTAACCACGAACTGCACGTCGGCCCACGACGTGGACAAAGACGCACTGGCGCCCTCCGCCGCCTCACGATCGTTGAACAGGCCATAGAGGGCCGCCCCGCTTCCCGAAAGTCGAGCCGTGAGTGCCCCCGCTTCCTGGACGGCTTCTCTGAGCTTGCCGAGCTCCGGATGGCGCTCGAACACGCTTGTTTCGAAGTCGTTCTCGGCCAGAGCCGCCAAGGTCTCCGGCCGGCCCAACGTGTCGAGAGCCAGGCTCACCGGCGCACTACGCTCCGGAACACTCACGTACTCATAAGCCTCTGCGGTGCCGACACGGAGCGATGGGAGAGCCAGTAGGACGGAGAGATGAGGAGGATCCGGTACCGGGAGCAGACGCTCCCCCCTTCCCCAAGCCAACGCGGCCCCGGCCCCGGAGGCGAAGAACGGCACGTCCGCCCCCAGTCGTTCCGCAATCTGTAGGAGCACCGACGCCGAAAACGGCTGTGGGAGCAATGTGTTGAGGGCCCTCAGCGTCGCCCCGGCATCGGAAGATCCCCCACCGAGCCCAGCTCCGACAGGAATATTCTTTGTGAGGAGAACGTGCACACCCATGGGAGAACTGGCCGCATTGAGCAGGGCATCAGCGGCCCGATACACCAGGTTTTCTTCCTTAGGGCCGACCGAGGGCCCTGCCACCTCGACAGAGACACCCCGCTCAGTGCGGTGAAGCACAATTTCGTCGGAGAAATCGACCGCGCTGTAGAGCGTCTCGAGCTGGTGGTAACCGGACCGCTCCTTCGCGAGGAGCCTCAAGAACAGATTGACCTTGGCTGGTGCCTCGACTCGCACAGACACGCCGTCAGATCCCACTCTGTGCTTCACTTCCGGGGAGAAGCGCACTCCCATCGCCCCCGCGTAAGTCCCCGACTGAGAACCCGATCTTCCACGCGTAATACAATCCTATGATCGTGATGGGGAAGAATCCTCCGAGATGGTACCCGAAAGCGAACGCCAGACTCGCCGGCTCGGCCACCCCATAGACGCCGCTCAGGGCCAGATCGGCGCCGAGCTGAAACGTGCCGAAGAAGCCAGGTGCGGCCGGGATAGCAACGGCGATGCCGACCACCGCCTCCGTGAAGACGGCAGCTGCAAAGCCGACGTCGATACCGAACGCCTTGAAGCCGAGCCAGAACGAGAGGCCGTGCCAAAGCCAGAACGCGTAGCTCCATGCCATGGCCTGGGTCAGCAACACAGGGTCCCGAAGCACTTTCAGAGCGCGGAGGAAGGACTCGAGTGCATCGACCATTCGCGGACCCCACACTCCGGGCAACCGGACAAATATTCGCTCAGCCAGCCGGACGATGGGCTCCGGGAAAATCAGCAGCGCAACCAAGCCCGCGAGGAAGACCAGGAGCAGACCGAACGTCCAGCCCAACACACCTCCGAACGCCCCGGAAAAGAGTCCCTCGGCACCTGGGAACGAGGGGAGCGCCATCGGCACCAAGAACATCGTGATCAGCACGATCGAATCCAGGAACCGCTCCACCACCAGGCTTCCGAGCGAACCCGACAACGTGATCGACTCGACACGAGCCAACGCGAACGCCCGTGCCAGTTCACCCAGGCGTGCGGGAAAGGTGTTGTTGATCGCGAAGCCGATGCTGACCCCCGCGAACCTGGATCGAAGCGCGGTGTTCGGTTTGAGTGGATGGAGTAGCACCTTCCAACGCAGAGCCCGCACGAAGTATCCCGCCGTACCGACGAACACCGAAGCCAGAAAATACCAGGGGTTCGCCTGCGAGATCTGCGCAATAATTTCGGCCGGATCTTCGCCCCGAAGCACCCACCAGATGAAGAACACGCTGACGCCGATGCCCAGGGCGAACTTCCAACCCATCTTCAAGAGCTTACGACTCCGCTCCTCGCTTCGCGGATGAGATCGCCCATCTCGCGAACCGCACGCTCCATGCCAACAAGGACGGCCCGTGAAACGACGGAGTGCCCAATGTTCAGCTCTTCGATCGGGGCAATCGCCGCTACGGGAGTGACATTCTCATACGTGAGGCCGTGACCCGCGTGCACGGCCATACCCAGGCCAACGGCGGTCTCGGCCGCTGAGCGAAGCCGCGCCAACTGAGCCTCCCGCTCTCGGGGGTCCGCGACGTTGGCATACTCTCCGGTGTGTAACTCAACAGCGGTGACTCCGAGATCCGCCGATATCCCGAGCGTCTTTTCATCCGGATCGACAAAGAGCGAAGTCCTTATCCCCGCTGATGAGAGCCTCTTTATCGCCTCGGCGGTCGCGGCTTGGACCCCTTGTTCACCAAGCGCCAGCCCACCCTCGGTGGTGACCTCCTCACGACTCTCCGGCACCAACGTCGCCTGCATGGGCCTCAGATCGCATGCGATATCCAGAACGTCCGTGGCCGCAGCAAGTTCGAGGTTCAGGCCCGTGCGGACGGTGTCCATAAGAACGCGAACGTCACGCTCACTCACGTGCCTGCGATCCTCCCGGAGGTGGACCGTAATACCATCCGCTCCGGCAAGCTCCACGAGCATCGCTGCCCGGACCGGGTCGGGCTCGTCGGTCCGTCTCGCCTCACGGACGGTCGCAACGTGATCGACATTGACGTAGAACCTCATGCGAGTACCTCAGAGGCCTGTTGAAGAAGTGGAGCGAGCCGCGTTTGGAACGCCGGCCAAAATGTAATCGGATCTAGGCGCTTCCGCCGTGTGCGAGAGCACCGGCCCGCCACACAGGTCCACAGTCCTGCCTTCATGTGGGCGACCCGTGGTCCCGGGCCAACTCGACGCTCGGCTGCTGAAGAAGTCGGCCGGCCAGCGGTAGGGGTAGACGAACCTCCAACTCGATAACGTTCCCGTCTTGAGTTTGGCTGAGTACTTCCCCCTCCCGGTAGAGCATCGCAAGAGTTTTTCCATCGTGCGCTTCGACGCGTACTGAGAGATGGCGAAGTCCGCCTCGAATTCGCGCCTTGAACAGGGCTCGGAGCGGCTCGAGTGTTTCTGGCCGCAGCGCGGACAGAAACACTGCAGGCGTCGCGTCGAACGCCCGGATACGCCTGCTGAGCGCTTCCTCCTCGGCATGGGTCAGCCGATCCACCTTGTTGAAGACCAATATCTGAGGGCGGTCCCCCAAGTCGAGGTCAACAAGTACGTCTTCGACGACGCGCTTTTGCTCTTCCCAGCCCGGGTGCGACGCGTCGATGATGTGCGCCAGGACATCCGCCTCCCGGGCCTCTTCGAGCGTCGAGCGGAACGACGCAACGAGGTGGTGTGGCAATTTTCGAATGAAGCCCACCGTGTCCGTAACAAGAGCTTCGAATCTCTCACCGAGGTCCACCGCGCGTGTCGCGGAATCGAGCGTTGCGAAGAGGCGATCCTCGACGAGGAGATCCGCTCCGGAAAGCGCGCGAAGTAGTGAAGATTTTCCCGCGTTGGTATATCCGACGAGCACCACTCGAAATTGGCCCTCTCGCGATTGCCGTTGGATGGTGCGACCATGGGTCACGGTTTCGAGTTTCTTTCGGAGATCGGCGATTCTGCGTCCGATCAAACGCCGATCCGACTCGAGCTGCGTCTCTCCGGGCCCTCGAAGGCCCACCCCGCCCCGGATCCGCGAAAGGTGCGTCCACATTCGCTTCAGCCGAGGGAGCAAGTACTGAAGCTGCGCCAATTCGACCTGCATCTTGGCTTCGCCGGAGCGAGCGCGAGTAGCGAAGATGTCGAGAATGAGCTCCGCTCGGTCCAGGACGCGAACACCGATGCGATCCTCGAGGGCCTTACCCTGCGCCGGCGTGAGTTCGTCGTCGAAGATCACGAGATCGGCGTCCGCGGCGCTCACGCAGTCGCGAAGCTCATCGACTTTGCCCTTCCCGATGTAGAAGCGTGAATGGGGGGTTTCGATCCGTTGACGGACGACGTCGACGACCTGACCACCCGCCGTGTCGGTCAACCGGGTCAACTCCTCAAGATGCTCTCGGGCGATGCCCTCATCGAGGGTCTTCAGCGGAGCCCCGACGAGTACGGCGCGATCCACGCTCACACGGTTGTCGATCAGCCGGGTAGGGATGGTACCTCCGAGGGGTGGCCGAGATACTTCTGGGACACCACGCTAAGACGGTAGATCCGGGGGGGCGTCGATGAGAAAGCCGCCCTTCAAGGCCAGAGCTTCGAGGTCGGCCCGGTTGTTTACCTCAGGACGGTCGAGGACCTCCTCCAAAAGGAATCGAAGGATTTCGCCGAATTGCGGCCCCGGCGGAAGACCCAACTCCTTGAGATCGGAGCCGTCCAGCGCGAGGGCGGCGATCGTGAGCGGCGGACGCGCGTGGAGAATCTCCCGGAGAGAGGTCACCCGACGGATCGCGCTTTCTCGCTCTGACTTCTCCTGCGCACGAGCCCCCGCGAGCCAAGCCCGTGCGATGTCGGGAAAATGTTCGGGTCCCACCCGATTGAGCCAGCGCCGGAGAGCCGCAGGCTCTCCGGACGAAGGAACGGGGAATAGGCTCGCTGCCACCGCCGCTACCCGCTTGCTATCAGCGTTGGAGAACCGAAGCCGCTTCATCAAGCTCTCGACAGCACGGCGTCTCGCGTCGCGTGTCGTGTCCTCAGCATCGTCTCCTGCTAGTCCTTCGCTCGCTGAGGCGAGCGCCATCAGAAGCGAAAGGCGTACCAACGGCCGAGTGCGGGGCACGGCATCGCAGGCCCGCAACGTATGGGCGAGTGCATCCGCTTCCACACCGACGAGGGGGCGCCCCAGGTCGAGCTCTGGATAAAGCTCCGCGAACACTCCCGATTCAGCATAGAGACCCAACGCGACTGAAGGACTCTCCGCCTGCGACAAGACCTTCATCATCTCCTCTTGAATCCGCTCAGCGGATAACTGACCCAGTTCTGGGATCACAGAGAGAAGGGCCCCCCATGTTCCCGCTTCGATCGTCAGTTCGAATTGGCCGGCGAAACGAAGCGCCCTCAGCACGCGGAGTAGATCCTCGGCGAAACGCTCCGCGGGTTCCCCAACGGTCCGGAGAATGCTTTCTCCCAGATCGGTGGTGCCGTTCCATGGATCTAGAAGCTGGTCCCGGCCAGGGTGCCACGCGAGCGCATTGAGTGTGAAGTCCCGCCGCGAAAGATCCTCTTCGATACTGTCGGCAAATTCCACGACGGCGCGCCGACCGAAGGTCTCGACATCACGTCGGAACGTCGTGACCTCATAGAGCGTTCCGTCCGGAACAAGAACGCCGACCGTTCCATGATCCACGCCGATGGGCACGGACCGGCGGAAAGTATCCATGATCTGCTTCGGATGAGCCCTCGTCGCGAAATCCCAATCGCCCACGGGCCGACCGAGCATGCTATCGCGAATCGAGCCCCCGACGATCCAGGTCTCGAACCCGGCATCCTCGAGCGTGCGCCAGATCCAGAGGACCTGATCGGGCGGGGATACCTCGAAATCCATTACCCTACGAAGAGCCCTCGGCGAAATGGCGGTCGACTCTCTCACAGATGGCGTGCCCGATGGCGAGGTGGAGTTCCTGCGCGCGCGCGACGGTCTCAGTGGGAATGACAAGAGCGAGATCCACTTCCTGCAGCAGGCGCCCGCCCCCCCGGGCGAGAAGTGCCACAGTGCGCATTCCAGCACTTCGCGCTGCTGCTGCCGCTCGCAGAAGATTCTCCGATTCTCCGCTCGTGGAGTGGAGAAAAAGAAGATCGCCCTCACGCGCCAGCGCCTCGACTTGGCGGGCGAACACATCCGCAAAGCTGAAGTCGTTGGCGCCCGCCGTAAGGACCGACGTGTCCGTCGTGAGTGCCAGAGCCCGTAACGGTCTCCGGGTCCGTTTGAACCGAATCACGTATTCCGCCGCCAAGTGCTGCGCATCCGCGGCCGAGCCCCCATTACCGCAGAAGAAAAGAGTACCGCCCCCTTCCAGTGTTTCTTGGACCATCGAGCCTGCCTGCGTGATCGGCTCCGCTAACTCCTGTGCACAAACCGCAGCCAACTCGGACAGTTCGATCAAATCGCTCGATTGATTCATCTGGCTCGGTACCTGTTTATCCCTTGAAGATCCTCGTAAACCGATCCCAGATCCCCTCGCGAATCCGTAACGGGGGAACCGGTAGCGGCGGTGCGTCGAGCATCACCTCGTGTCCCCGAAGGAACTCGACGTCCGGGAAACGCCGCCGTACGTGCTCGGACAACTCCTGCCAGGATTCGTCGACCTCTTCCAACCATGTCCCGAGCCCCCTGGAATCACGTGTGAGACTCGCATTCACATGAGGCTTCGTGAGGGTTTGCCCGATACCGTCCGCCACCATTCGTTCGACTGCCTCGAGGGCTTCTTTCAGGGTCCGTGCCCCGTCATCGACCCTCGGAACGAGGTGGCTGTGAAGGTCCGCCACAGAGGCCCGATCCACCGATGTCACTCGGCCGCCCCTCCGGCCCGCACCCCGACCAAGACCTCACGGAGCGCCCTTTGGACGTCCCTCGCCTCCGAAGCGGCTTCACAGCCATAAGTAATCAGCGCATCGGCAGCCAAAAGTTGATACGCCGCCTCCCGGTCCCGGCCGCGCCGTACCACGGCGTCCTCCAGGTGCACCAGCGCCGCTTTCAGGAGGGATCCCGACATCGAAGCCACGCCGGTATCAGGATCCGTTCCACCATCCGGAATCTTCAACCAAGCCTTCAACTCGTCCGGGGCCGGAGGCGTACGAGTAGCTAGCCAATCGGTCGGCGAGTCCATTAGCCCCCGGCTTCACGAGCGAGCCTCTCCACCACCTCTCGCCCCATTCGGAGCGCCTCGTCGATACGTTCGGGGTCCTCGACGCCAGCCTGAGCCATATGGGGCCGCCCACCGCCTCGGCCTCCCACCACGGAGGCGATCTCCCGAACGACGGAGTCGGCTCGAACGCCGCGGGTGATCAAGTCGTCGGTGACGAAAGCAAAAAGAGTATGTTTGCCCTCCGGCAGATCGGCCGACACCACTGCGACACCGCTTGCTTCCTGCGTGAGGAAGGCATCGCCCCACTTTCGGGCATCGTCGGCGTTACGGGCCCGAAGTCGCACCGCCCTGTACTCCGAGACCGCGCCGTCGGTGGAGATCGCGTCCTGCAAAACGATGCTCTCGCCAGCCCCTCCACCGCTGCGGAGTTCATCCAGAAGCCCCTCCAGTTCCTTCTTTTGGGCGAGGATCTGCCCGGCTCGCGCCACAGCATTGTCGGGAGATGTTCCTAGAACCGCCGCGACCTCGTCCAATCGGCTCGCCTGCTCTTCCAGACTTCGTAGGGCCTGGCGACCCGTGACCGCCTCGATGCGGCGCACGCCGGCCGCCACCCCGCTCTCACTCGTGATCTTGAACAGGCCGATCTCTCCGGTATGCCCGACGTGGGTCCCCCCACAAAGCTCCATGCTGACACTGGGAATCTCCACGACTCGGACCAAGTCGTCGTACTTCTCCCCAAAAAGCGCCATCGCCCCGTCGCGGACGGCTTCGTCGTACGTGCGGGTCCCGATGGTAAGCGGGTGATCTTCCCAGACACCGTCGAGCACCATCTCCTCCACTTCATGCCTCTCGTCTGCGGTCATTGGCGCGGTATGTGAAAAGTCGAACCTCAGCCGATCCGGGCTCACGAGCGAACCACGCTGCGCGACATGAGTGCCCAAGACCCTCCGAAGCGCCGCATGCAGGAGGTGGGTAGCGGTATGATTCCTTTGTGTGTCTCGCCGCGAGCCCGAATCCACCACGGCCCGAACACGAAGCGACCCATCCAGTGACGTGGGGAAGGCTCCCTCCGGTACCGTCCCGAGGAGCGCAACTCGATCTCTGATTTTGGCCACATCCAGGATTTCGCACGACCACCCATCTCCCTCCACCAAGCCAGTGTCGGAAACCTGTCCTCCCCCCTCGACGTAGAACGGATTCTCGGCAACCTGGAGGGCCAGGCCCCCCTCAGAGATTCGAATAGCCAAGACGTCGGTCTCCGACTCGAGTTGATCGTAGCCGGTGAAACGCTGTTCACTCTGCTCCTGAAGGGTCTGCCAGCCCTGCTTGAGATCCTCATGCGAAAGTTCGAGGCCGGACTGGGCCCGGTCCGCTCGGCTGCGCTCCCGTTGCTCCTCCAAGGCGCTGTCAAAGCCTTTGACGTCGACCGCGTAGCCCCTTTCTTCCGCCATGAGTTCAGTGAGGTCCAGGGGGAAGCCGAACGTGTCATACAACTTGAAGGCGTCCGCCCCCGAGATCACCCCGGCCCCGTCCTTCGGAGCCTCGGATTCTGGTGCCAACTCATCGAAGCGGGCCAAACCACCCTCAATCGTGGAGAGAAACCGGTCCTCTTCCGCACGCGTGGTGCTGAGGAGATGCTCCCGCCCCTCCTCAAGCTCGGGATACGCCTCGCCCATGTTGTCGACCACGGCGGCGACCACCTGGACCAGCGTGGGCTCGCGCCGTCCCATCAGCCACGCATGTCGGACCGCCCTCCTCAAAATGCGCCTCAGGACATAACCCCGCCCCGCGTTGGAGGGAGACACACCATCCGACAAGAGAAAGGCGACGGCACGGGCATGATCCGCCATGACCCGGTAGCTGACGCCTTCATCCGTCTCGGGCCCGTACGGGCGCCCCAAGACTTCGGATACGGCCTCGATAAGAGGGCTGAAAGCGTCCGTGTCGTAGTTCGAGTCCACACCCTGGACCACCGCGGCAAGACGTTCAAGCCCGGCCCCCGTATCGATGGAGGGCGCGGGAAGGGGATGTAACGTGCCCTCTTCGTCACGGTTGAACTGCATGAAAACCAGGTTCCACAGTTCGATGAAGATCCCGCTCTCTCCGAGATCGACGAATTCCTCCATGGTAGGGGGCTTCTTGCGGTCCTTGGCTGGCCGGAGATCGTAGTGTAGCTCGGAGCACGGGCCACACGGTCCGGTATCGGCCATCTGCCAGAAGTTGTCCTTGTCGTCAAGCCGGAAGATCCGTTCCGGCGGCACATCCACCACCTCCTGCCACAGATCGAAGGCCTTGTCATCGGAATGATGAATCGAAATGAAGAGCCGGTCGGGATCCAAACCCAGCTCGCCCGTCAAGAACTCCCATGCGAAGGCGATCGCGTCGCGCTTGAAGTAGTCCCCGAAGGAGAAATTTCCCAGCATCTCGAAGAACGTGTGATGCCGGGCGGTTCTTCCTACCTCTTCGAGATCGTTGTGCTTCCCACCGGCCCGGACGCACTTCTGAGACGTGGCCGCCCTCTTAAACGGAAGCTTCTCCACACCCAGGAAAACACCCTTGAACTGGACCATGCCCGCGTTCGTGAAAAGCAGGGTCGGATCGTTCCTCGGCACGAGGGACGAGCTCACCTCGACGGAGTGGTCTCGCGCGCGGAAAAATTCGAGGAAACTCGTTCGGATTTCAGCTGTGGTCATGATGCCTGCCCTTGGGCGTCCATTGGCGCCCATTATAACCGCTCGACAGGCCCGACCCAACACGGAACCAAGGCCGAAGGCGGGTTCCGATGGCGGTGTGGTGCTCCAGAGGTTCGCGAGCCATCGAGGGTGCCGAGGCGCCGGATCCGGCAAGGTGCGGCGACGAGGAATAGCACCCTATTTCGAAGAGGAGCAACGCCGCAGGGCCGGATGCATCGGTGCTCGAATGGCTGAGACACTTCTGGAACACCACACCACACGCTTTATGCAAGAAAGCCCGGCCTACCCGGCCGGGCTTTCTCACTATTCCTGAAAGAAGAATCCCGTCTTGGCTCAACCGCCGCCGCTAACCGCCGCTTCCTTCATGGGCTCGTCCAAAGCTTCTTCCACCTCCGGATCACCGCTCAGGCCGATCGAAGCGCGAACGCGAGCGTCCACCTCCTCCAGCACATCCGGATTTTCCTTGAGGAAGTCCCGCGCATTCTCTTTGCCTTGCCCGAGGCGCAGATCACCGTACGAGTACCAGGACCCGGCTTTCTCGACGATCCCCCCCTCCACACCGATATCGATGAGCAGGCTCTCATGGCTGATTCCGACGTTGTAGAGGATGTCGAATTCGGCCTCCTTGAACGGAGGGGCACACTTGTTCTTTACGACCTTCACGCGTGTGCGATTCCCGATGATGTCCGTTCCGTCCTTGATGGCGCCAATGCGACGAATATCCATGCGCAAAGAGGCATAAAACTTCAGTGCACGGCCCCCCGACGTCGTCTCGGGGCTGCCGTACATGACCCCAATTTTCTCACGAATCTGGTTGGTGAAGATCACCGAGGTCTGGGAGCGGGCGACGGCACCCGTGAGCTTGCGTAGCGCCTGGCTCATCAGCCGAGCCTGGAGACCGACGTGCGAGTCACCCATCTCGCCTTCGATCTCCGCCCTCGGGACCAGGGCAGCCACGGAATCGATCACGACCACATCGACCGCGTTACTCCGAATCAGTACCTCGGCGATCTCGAGCGCCTGCTCACCCGTGTCCGGCTGAGACACGAGCAAGTTGTCTACGTCCACCCCGAGCCTGCGCGAGTACCCGACATCCAAAGCGTGCTCCGCGTCGATGAAGGCGGCGATCCCGCCCGCCCGCTGCGCATTAGCGATGACGTGGAGGCAGAGGGTAGTCTTGCCACTCGACTCCGGACCATAGATCTCGGTGATTCTCCCTCTGGGGATGCCGCCGATGCCGATGGCCGAATCGAGATTGATCGCCCCGGTGCCGATTGCCTCGATCTCCACCCTCATGCCATCGTCACCCATCCACATGATGGCGCCCTTCCCGTGGGCACGCTCGATCTGCGTGATGGCCGTCGTGAGGGCTTTCCCTTCCTTGCCCCTCTTGTCACTGTTCAGTTCAATCGTCGCCATTGCGTCCTCGCAGAATTCGTGAGTCAGAACCTATTTTACTACACCCGAAGATAAAGCGAAAGTCCTTTCAGCGGTCGATGGTCAAGGGACGCAAAATACTCGGCCCTGCCGGGCCAGAAATGTCCCTGTGAGACGATCGCCCTAACCCTGATTCACGCCGGAAACAAGCAGGGAACAAGGGTCATCCAAGCCGCATCGAGTACGGCTGCCATACACCCAGACGGACCGGCACGTAAAGTGTGCGGGGTGGCGTATCATCCGTGCCGGCTACAAAGAGTGGCACTCCCTCGTGTTCACCGACTCGACGGATGGCGCCACAATCCAGCCGAACCGAGGCGCCGAATCTGCTATAGGAGCGCTGCTCGACTGTGATCGGCTCACCGGCCTCGAACCACCCCCGGTTTGCCGCATACGCTCCGGCGAGGTCGACGGCTGGCCGCCGCTCGCTCAGCAGAGTTCGGGCCGACCCGACCAGCGTGTCTCCGGCGGCGGTGACAAGCACCGCGATCCCCTCCCCTGGCGCCAAACAGAGAGTAGCGGCCGTTCCGGCCGGCGGCGGGGGGTTCCCGTCGCGCGTGATGACAACCGTGTCGGGCGGCGGCGGCGGTAGCACCACCACGTCGGGGTCGGGCCGGTCACGAAGTGAAGACCGGCAGAGCCCCCTCCCACAGAAAGCCACGGAGGCGATGAGGCCGAACTTCAAACTCCGATATACCGTGGTGTTCGACGAATGATTCGCACCGAGTACATGGGCCCCCAATCTCAAGCCACTCAGATCCAGTTGGGTCCCCACGTTCCAGTCGAACCCGTTGTACTCGCTCATGAAGGTGAGCATCCGGCTCTCTGCCAGTTCCAGATTCCACGCCACCCCCGCGAAGAATCCGCCTGTGTCGCCCGAGGCATACCAATCGAAGCGGTCGCCCTCGTTGAACGCTCCCGTTCCCCATCCCACGGTGAAGGAGAAGTCGTGATCGGGCAGAAAAGAGGAGGAAAGACCGGGAAGGTCCACTCCCGTCACGGCGTAAAACGAGAAGTCGGTGTCCATCTCCTGCGACCCCAGTTGGTCACGGATTCGACGATCGGCCCTTCCGAGACGGTTCGGCGCGTATGCGACGCCATCCCCGAAATCCGGACTGCTCGCGTACCGCCCTCCGATCGCCAATCCGATGGGCTGCGTCTGGGGGCTCAAAATCGACAACCGGCCGAAGGTTCCCCAGAGGGTCCCTCCTTCCGCAGCATCGCTCAGAGACTGGATGTTGGCACCGAATTCCAACAGATCGAAGAGCCCTAGGGCCACCGCGAAGTCGCCGTTCCAGCCCCCGGAGAAAGCCTCGGTTCCCGTGATGTTGCCCGAGGCATCGGTCGTCACGTCGCTTTCGTTGCTCGTCCAGAAACCGGAGTAGGTGAGACTCAACGCTCGATTCGCCAGGACCCCCGCCACCGGAACGTCGATCAACCCGGAGCCATGACGAAGCGTGCTCGGGACCTTGGTCGTCTGGGCGGCAAGGCCCGAGGCTAGCGTCAGGGCGACCGGGAGGCAGCCCCCGAGAAGACGCGCGCCAGAACGGAGAAGAATCTGCCTACTCCGTGCCGAGGCGCTCCTCGACCCGCCGAAGCCGCCGGACGATCGAGATCAGCCAACCGAGAACGAAAAGCCAGACGATGGCGTACGCGGCGAATACGTGCCAGTAGGCCCGCCCGAGGGTCTGGCGACCCAGGACCGTTCCCGCCTGAGCCCACAGCGGACTCGCCTGTAGGATCAGCACCCCGAGCACCAAAGCCGTCGTCCATCGAGAAAACCATTTCCGATCCATCATCAGGCCTCCGCTCCTTGGGTATTCCCGGAGGTAGCGTCCCGAAGGTCAAGTTCGAGTTCGTACCCGCCAACCGTGTACCGTGCGAGAAAAAGGGAGGCGAAGACCAGCGTGAAGGCGAGGAGCCCCACGCCGATCGTCGCACCCATCGAGCCGTCTAAATTCATAGGATTCTCAGCGCTGAGGATCACGGCTTGGGGGTGCAGAGATCGAAGCCAAGTGACGCTGACGTGAATCAATGGGATATCGAGGACGCCGATGATTCCGACGACGGCCGCGAACCGCTTGCCCTGTTCGGGATTAACGGTGCTCCGTCTCACCAGGAAATACCCCAGGTAGATGAACCAGAGAATCAACGCGAGCGTGAGCCTCGGTTCCCACTCCCACCACGTACCCCAAGCCACCCGCCCCCATAACGGACCCGTAAGCAGGCCGATAGTCGTGAAGATCATCCCGGCCTCCGCGCTGGCCACAGCCGCCCGGTCGAGGCGCTCGTCGCCCAGCCACAGGTACACGGCGCTGCAAAGAGCGACGAGTCCGAACGCCAAGAAAGCAATCCACCAGGCCGGGACGTGGATGTAGAAGATCCGCTGGACGACCCCCATCGTGGACTCGGTGGGTACCCAGAAAAACACCATCCAGTGCAGCACGAGAACCGTAGCCACCCCGAGCGCGCCCAAGACGCCGACCGCCCCTCGGATCTGTCTCTGGATCATGTATCCTCCTTCCTACTCTTCAATCACGAACCGGAACAAGCCAGCACCCGCGACCGTGAAAACGATCGCGAAGGCCAACAGCATCCTCAAGTTTCCGCTGACCTCCGCGACGGGCCGCCCTGCGAACAGCCGATCCGTAGCGGTGGTCCCGTAAACTACGACGGGAATCAGGAGAGGGAAGACGAGCACCGGAAGTAGGCTCTCTCCCATGGAGCTTCGAGTCGCCATGGCACTGAAAAGGGTCGTCAGTGAGACGAACCCCACAACCCCAAAGGACACGACCCCGAGGAGGGTGAGTGGATTCCCCGAGAAGCGTAAGTTGAAGAACAATCCAAATACCGCGAACACCAATGCCACCATCACCGACAGCAGGATGAAATTCCCGAGGACTTTGCCGAGATAGAGGGCGTCGAGGGGAATCGGGCTCTGGAGGATCCCCGAAAGTGCGCCGTCCTCCTGCTCCAACCGAAATGTGTTCCCCAACCCAAGCATTCCGCCGAAGATGATGGTCATCCAGATCAGCGCCGCGGCGATGTCCTGGGGCCGCACCAGAGCCGTGTCGATCGAAAAATTGAAGAGCACGCCGATCAAGACGACGAACGCTCCCATGGCGGTGAGCCGTTCATGAGTTCGGAACTCGACCAGCAGATCCTTGCGGGCGATGGCCCACACGAGACGGAGGTAGGTGCTCATGCCCGATCCGCCACCGCGGTGTGATACAACGCCTCGAACCCGGAGAGGTCCAGGCTTCTCGCGTCCGTCACAGACGAGAAACACCCTTGAACTTGAATGGCAACTAGATCAGCTAATTCCAATCCCTGTATTATGTTATGCGTTACGAGAACCACCGTATGCCGTCCGTCCTTCAGCAACGTGAGTTGCTCACGGAGGACGCCGGACGCGTGCGGGTCGAGTCCGGTGTAGGGCTCGTCCAGGAGCAACACCTCGGGATCATGAAGGAGCGCCCGTGCGAGCGCGGCGCGCTGTTTGAGCCCGCGAGACAGATCACGCACCGGAGTCCGCCCTCGATCCGTGAGCCCCACGGACGCCAGTCGCTCCGGAACCCGCGTCTTCAAGTCGGTGAGTCCGAACAAGCGTCCGTAGAACCGTAAGTTCTCCTCGATGGTGAGTTGACCGTACAGGAGCGACTGGTGCGACACAATGCCCACGCGGTGTCTCCAGTCCCGACTCGCCACATCCGCAGGGTCTCCCGCTACCCGAACCTGCCCCGAGGTGGGCCTCATAACCCCCGCGAGCATTCGAAGAAGGGTCGTCTTCCCTGCCCCGTTTGGTCCAAAGACGGTGAGCAACTCGCCGGGGTGGAGTTGGAAGCTTACGCCGTCGACCGCGCGGAGCCCCCCGAAAGTACGAACGAGCCCTACGGCCTCTAGCCCGAAACTCAACGCACCGACTCGGGGTTGCCGGAACTGGTAGCCATCCGTTTCAACGACGCACCGCAGCCCGTGCAAAAGCGACTCTTCTTCACATTCAGATGGCCACATCCAGCGCACGTCCGGCCCTGCCCGATCCCCTTGCGCACGCGGGCAATCTCTGCTTCGAGACTCTCCGCGAGGTCGGGAGCGACACCCTTGGGGGGCTTCACGCCGGCGGCCGCGGGTGCCTCGTCGTTAGCGACATTGCCGGCCGCACCCTCCTGCATAACCTCCAAGGCCTGACGAGCCAGGTCGGACTTGAGGATCTGGTAGTCCGCCTGATTGAGCTTTCCGGAGCGATAATCGTATTCGGCGTCACGGAGCCCTCGAAGGGCCGCCTGTTTACGGGCGTCGACGTCGGTGATCTCGTCGTCGGAGCGCTCCATCGAGGCCCAATCCCCTCGAAGGACGGGGAGCATTACGAAAAGGATCACGCCGGCTGAGACGAGGGTCACCCCAACGATCAACCCCACGTCATCAACTCCGTGCGGCCAGAGCGGGCCGTTTGCCTCCAGTCTGCGGGCGCGAAGCCGTGGTGGTGGTCGAGCCGCGGGAGGGCCACAGTCCGATGATGGATCCCAGGGTAACGATAAATCCGCCGTACCAGATCCACTCCACCATCACATTGACCTGAACCTCGAACGTCGCTCGCTGAGCTTGGGCTTCATTCTCGAACGCTCCTCCGAGATCGTTCACGTTCTCGAGGATGAGGTAGAGGTCCTCCATGAGTGTTTGACGGATTCCCACCACCGTGAGGGGCGATTGCTCCCACATCCTAAAGAGTTGCTTCTCCGCGGTGAGCGACCCGATGGGCCGACCGTCCTTCTCGACGGTCATCAAGGCCACTGCCTGACGCACCATGTTCTGGCCGCGAGGCGTCGACAGCCCTTGATACGTGAGCATGTATTCGTGCCCGAAGGGAGATTCGATCGAAACGGTCTCGCCGGGATCGAGCGTCTGCACGACTTCGCGATCGAACGCGGCCCCAGCAAATGCGGTGAAAACCATCACGACGCCGACATGGACGATATACCCTCCCCACCGGCGCCGATTGCGGCTTACGAGGTGGAAGAAGGCTAGGGGATGACCCTCGCCCTCGATGCTGGCCCGTGCCTTTGTCCCCTTCACGAACTCGACGATGATGATCGTCATCACGAAGGCCGACAGCCCAAACGTCACCAGAGCCATGCCGTGGTGGACGCCTCGCAAGTACAGCCCGGCAACGACCACCGCGCCCACGGCGACGGGCGTCGTGAAGTTCTTGATGAGATTACGGCGAGAAGCCTTTCGCCAAGCGATGACGGGTCCGATCCCCATCAACGCGAGCAGAGCAAGCCCGATGGGCAAGTTGACCCGCTCGAAGAACGGCGGACCCACCGTCATCGCCTGTCCGGTAATGCCCTCGGTGATGAGCGGAAAAAGGACTCCCCAAAGGATCGTGAACGTCGCACCCAGGAGGATCAGGTTATTGAAGAGGAATGCCGACTCCCGGGACAGGAACGAATGAATCTGGTTCTCGCTCTTGAGCATCGGATAGCGCCACGCGATCAGCAACACGGAGATGCCAGCCAGGATCCCCATGAAGGCGAGGAAGATGAACGCGATCGTCGTGTTCTCGGCGAACGTGTGAACCGATTCGATCAGGCCCGACCGCGTGAGGAAGGTGGCGAATATGGTCAGCAAGAAGGTGAGGGTCACGAGGCCCATGTTCCAGACCTTGAGCATCCCCCGGTTTTCCTGAATTTGGATCGAGTGGAGGAACGCCGTCGCCGTCAACCAGGGCAGTAGAGACGCGTTCTCCACCGGATCCCAGAACCAGAATCCGCCCCATCCGAGCATCTCGTACGCCCAGCGCATCCCGAAGATGATTCCGTTCGCCAAAAAGAACCACGACAACAGGATCCAGCGCCGTGTGATCACAATCCAGCGGGCATCCAGCTTTCCGCTGAGCAACGCCGACATGGCGAAGGCAAACGGGACCGTGAATGCGGTGAAGCCCAAATACAGCGTAGGCGGATGGATCGTCATCCAGTAGTTCTGGAGCTGCGGGTTGAGCCCCCGTCCATCCGCCGGCGCGAAGGGTAGCCGCTCGAACGGGTTCACATCGGCGAAGAGCAGCACCACCAGGAAGAAGCTTGAGACCGTGAGAAGCACACCGACCATGTACGGCACGAACTCCCGGTTCTTCGTCCGGTTCGTGAAGACCGCGGCAGAAGAGAAGAGGGACAGGAGCAGGGCCCAGAGTACCAACGACCCGCGCTGCCCAGCCCACAGGCCCGAGACCTTATAGAACGTCGGCAGCTCGCGGTTGGAGTAATTCGCGACGTACCAGTACTGGAACTGATCGGTCAGAAAGGCCGTGATGATCCCGGCCGAAGTCAGGATCAGAAGGAAGAAAACAGCGTAGACGCTATATTCGGCACTCAGGACCAAGTCGCCACGCCCCTTCCGCCCACCCACGAAGCCGGCGACGGCGCCCCAGATTCCGATCGGAAGTGCAATCCAGAGAGCGAGCTCTCCGAGGAGTATCACCCGAGCAGTTCCTCAGCCGTGGCTTCGTAGCGGCTCCCGCACTTCGCGAGAACGACCGTGGCCTCGAACACACCATCCTCCCGGAAGCGGCCCTCGACGACCACGTCTACGATGTCCGTGTCGTTGAAGGTATCCGGGAGCATGTCTCTGAACTCCACGGGAAAACGCACCGACTTGTCTTGGAGATCTACGACCGTGAATTGGTGCAGCAACTCGTCTTCGGCCCGAGTCCATGAGCCCACCTCGACGCGTCCACTGACCTTCACACCGACGTCGTAGAACGTGGGATCCTCCGCCACGCGGGCCATCAACTCCACAGGTGTGAGGTAATACAACATCGTATCGCTAACGCCGGTCCAGATAAGGTAGGTGACGACCAGGGCCACACCCCCCAATCCGACGAAAAACTTACCGTTATCTCTCATGATGGCGGCCCGGTGCGTGTTAGATGGATGGATGGCCCACCTTGCTCCCAGTAGGTGAATATATCCACGCTAGGGGGCAGCGCAAACCATCACGGACAACCGGATACGGATCTCCGGAGCCCTCTATCTCTAAGTTATCTAAGTTAATAGAGGGGGGTACAGCGTTCCGAGGTTCCCATGACTTGATCTGGCGCCCGTGCTGGCGAGGTAGAGCGGGCCAGGAATTCCTCGTCAGAGCGGACGTCGTATCCGGACTCTCCCACGGTGATTTCATCACCGCCGACCGTTACAGTGTTTTTGAAGGATTGAGCGAACGCGAAAATGCCCCGAAACGACACACTTACAGCCAAGACAACTAAAAACTTGTCCCTCTTAGTTAATCCTATCACTTAGGATAGGATTAACTAAGAGCGTAGAGGGATCAGGACTGTCCAGATGCCCTGCGGAGTGAAGACGAGACTCTCCAAACGTCAAGACGGGGAAGCCCTCAGCGCGTACCCTATCGTGGTGCCTCAACGAGGCAAAGTACTCACCCCCATCAAGAAATTATCCACAGATCGGGCGCACTGGCGTCCCTCACGGATCGCCCAGACGACGAGGGACTGACCCCTGCGCATGTCCCCGGCAGTAAAAACTTTGTCGATTGAGGTCCGGTACGCCTCGGTGTCGGCCGCGACATTGCCGCTCCGGTCTAGCTCGACTCCGAGCTGTTCGAGCATTCCCTCACGAACCGGGTGCACAAATCCCATGGCCAGCAGGACGAGATCTGCATCAATCTCAAATTCAGTGCCCTCAATACGCTCAAGCCTTGGGGTCAGTCGCACCCCATGCAGCGCGCGCACCTTGCCGTTGTCACCGGAGAACGCTTCAGTGGCCACGCTCCAGTCACGATCGCCTCCTTCCTCCTGAGAGGAGGAAGTGCGCATCTTGAGCGGCCATTCTGGCCACGTGGCCCCCTTATCCTCCTTGCGAGGAGGCTTCGAAAGGATCTCAAACTGAGTCACGGATTTTGCTTTCTGCCGCCACGACGTTCCGATACAGTCGGATCCGGTGTCACCGCCACCGATCACTACCACGTGCTTGCCGGTGGCTAGAATCTTCTCATCTGGGAGAGTTAGCTCGCCCGAGTTACGTCGGTTTTGCTGCGTAAGGAAGTCCATCGCGAAGTGGATGCCATCTAACTCGCGACCCGGCACGGTCAAATTTCGTGGCCACTCGGAGCCGCCCGCGAGGACGATCGCGTCGAAAGCCTGCACCACCTCTTGGGCCACGATGTCATGCCCCACCAGGCAGTCCGTACGAAAGACTACCCCTTCGGCCTCCATCTGCTCTATGCGCCGGTCAATCTGGTGCTTCTCCATTTTGAAGTCCGGAATGCCGTAACGCAGGAGTCCCCCGGCCTTAGAGTTCTTCTCGAAAACAGTGACGTTATGACCAACACGCGCTAACTGCTGAGCGCAGGCCAACCCAGCGGGCCCCGATCCAATGATCGCGACTGTGCGCCCCGTCTTCAGTTGTGCGATATCAGGCCTTACCCAACCTTCCGCCCATGCGCGATCAATGATCGCGCACTCAATTGATTTAATCGTGACAGGGTCGTCGATGATGTTCAACGTGCACGCTTCCTCGCACGGTGCCGGGCAGATGCGTCCGGTGAACTCGGGGAAGTTATTCGTGGAGTGAAGCACCTCAATCGCCTCCCTCCACCGATCCCGGTACACCAGATCGTTCCAATCTGGAACAATATTATTTACGGGGCATCCCTGATGGCAAAACGGGATACCGCAGTCCATGCATCGTGCGCCCTGGAGGGCCCACTCCTCGTCCGGTAGGCTACCGGTGAACTCACCCCAGTGAGCTACCCTCTCAGCGACATCCGCTCTGTCGGGGTGACGGCTTGGAAAATCAAGGAAGCCAGTGACCTTACCCATCCCGATAACTCTCCAACGCACGAGAACGCGACGAGCGTGGGCGGGCGCTTTTCTGCTCATCCTCGGACGTCCCGTCGTCACGCATCCTCGTGAGCGCCTTGCGGTAATCGTTAGGCATGATTTTCACAAACTGAGGCAGGTAATCATCCCAGTGATCTAGAATCTCTTTTGCCGTCACGCTGTCCGTGAACCGCGCGTGCCTGGCAAGCATGGTCTGCAACCTGGCCGCGTCCTGCCCCAACATATCGCGTCCCACTGCAGAAAGTGTGTTGGCTGGGATTCTCTCCGCGAGCGGGCGCAGGTCTTCGACCAACCCCAGTTCGACCATCTCAGGGTTTACACGAAGGCTGAAATCGCCCTCTCTGTCTAAGACGTAGGCGATGCCCCCAGACATTCCGGCCGCAAAATTTCGTCCGGTCGAACCGAGTACGACCACGACTCCCCCAGTCATATACTCACAACCATGGTCACCCACCCCCTCCACCACAGCCCAGGCCCCGGAGTTTCGCACGGCGAAGCGCTCGGCCGCGACTCCTCGTAGATAGGCCTCACCCGAAATCGCGCCGTAAAGGATGACGTTGCCAACAATCATACTTTGTTCTGGAAGGATTTTGGTACGTTCGGAGGGGTGCACGATCAATTTTCCACCTGAGAGACCTTTCCCAGCGTAATCATTGGTGTCACCCAGGAGTTCGAGTGTGACCCCGTGTGCTAACCAAGCACCAAAGCTCTGTCCGGCGGTCCCCGTCAACTTCACGTAGATCGTATCGTCAGGTAGCCCCGCATGTCCGTACCGACGCGCGACCTCCCCGGAGAGCATCGCGCCCGTCGTCCGATCGGAATTTCTGATAGCGTGCTCCAGCCGGATGGGCTTGCCATCCTGTAGCGCGGGCATCGCTTCCTCGATCAGTTTCCGGTCGAGCACGTCGTGTAGCTTGTGCTCCTGCTCTTCGGTCTTGCTGACCGCGACCCCCGGACCGACCTCGGGCCGGGCCAAGAGTCTGCTCATGTCCAACCCCTTCGCCTTGAAGTGCTCGATGCCCTTGCGCATATCGAGTCGGTCGGATCGTCCGATCATGTCCTTGAAGCGCCGGAATCCTAACTCGGCCATGAGCTCGCGCACCTCTTCGGCGATGAAGAAGAAGTAGTTCACGACATGCTCTGGTTGTCCGGAAAACCGCTTGCGCAGAACAGGGTCTTGGGTGGCCACCCCAACCGGACAGGTGTTCAGATGGCATTTGCGCATCATAATGCACCCAGAGGCTATCAGAGGTGCGGTCGAGAAGCCGAACTCGTCCGCACCGAGTAGCCCTCCGACGACGACGTCCCTTCCGGTTCGTAGTCCCCCGTCCGCCTGAACTACAATCCGGCCGCGTAGCTGGTTCAGGACCAATGTCTGATGAGTCTCCGCCAGGCCGATCTCCACGGGGGATCCGGCATGATAGATCGAGGTCCGGGCGCTTGCACCCGTGCCGCCGTCCGCACCCGAAATGGTCACCCGATCGGCATGTGCCTTCGCGACGCCAGCCGCGACAGTTCCGACACCGAGCTCGGAAACGAGTTTTACACTGACCTGCGCACGTGGATTCACATTCTTGAGGTCGAAGATCAACTGAGCCAGATCCTCAATGGAGTAGATGTCGTGATGTGGGGGCGGGGATATCAAGCCTACGCCTGAGGTCGAGTGCCGCACCTGAGCAATGACACGGTCGACCTTGAAGCCAGGTAGCTGACCACCCTCGCCTGGTTTTGCACCCTGAGCAATCTTGATTTGCATGACATCAGCGTTGACAAGATATTCTGTCGTGACGCCGAACCGACCCGAGGCCACCTGCTTGATGGCCGAATTCATCGAGTCACCGTTCGGAAGCGGGACGAACCGATCGACCTCTTCCCCGCCCTCTCCTGTGTTGGATTTTCCACCTATGCGGTTCATCGCGATCGCAAGTGTCGTATGAGCCTCCCGAGAGATTGACCCGAAGGACATCGCGCCTGTCGAGAATCGTTTCACGATCTCCTTGGCCGGCTCCACCTCGGCCAACGGCACGGGCTCGTTGGCTGGGAGCAACTCAAAGAGTCCCCGTGGCGTCATAAGCCGCTGGCTCTGATCGTTGATTTCGGCGGAAAAGGAGCGATAGCGGTCCTCTGCGTTACCGCGCACCGCATGCTGCAGGGCGGCAATCGAAGTCGGCGTCCAGTAGTGCTGCTCTCCCCGCAGCCGGAACTGGATTTCTCCTCCCGGGTCCAGCACACCGTCAAGCTCCGGAACCACAGAAAACGCAGTCTTGTGACGGCTAATCGTCTCTTCGGCTATCTCATGTAGGCCGATGCCCGCGATCGCAGTCCCTGTTCCAAAGAAAAACTCGTCCACAAACTCTTGGTTCAACCCGAGAGCGTCGAATATCTGGGCGCCACAATAGGATTGGTAGGTGGAGATACCCATCTTCGACATTACCTTCAGGATACCCTTAGCCGCGGCCTTCACGTATTGGGCCTGCGCAACCTCTACGGTGATCCCTGGCAGTTCGCCCCCCTTGACGATATCCCGGACCGTCTCGAACGCCAGGTACGGGTTGATACCCTCGGCCCCATAGCCCCCCAGGACGGTGAAGTCGTGGACCGTGTGGGCCTCTCCTGTTTCGATGACGAGTCCGACGAGCGTCCGTAGACCCTGGCGGATCAGGTGGTGGTGCACTGCCCCAGTCGCAAGCAACGCGGGGATTGCAAGACGCTCGGAAGAGAGCTGGCGATCGGAAAGCACGATGATGTTGTCGCCTCGTCCAACTGCCTCCTTGGCAGCTTTGCGGAGGGAGTCAAGGGCCATCCTCATTCCAGAGATTCCGTTCTCGACGGGATAGGTCATATCGAGGGTCACGGCCTGGAATCGGCCCTCAGCGAACTTGCCGATGCCCCGGATCTTGTCCAGTTCCTCGTCGGTTAGGATCGGATGCTTTGCCTCAAGGCGCATGTGCGAGCCACGGTCATCCAAACCGAGAAGGTTTGGGCGTGGTCCTATCATGGAAACGAGACTCATCACGAGCGATTCGCGAATCGGATCGATCGGCGGGTTCGTGACCTGAGCGAATCGCTCCCGAAAGTACTGATAAAGAACCTTGGGCCGGTCAGACATTGCCGCGATCGGCGTATCATTGCCCATCGACCCGACAGGGTCTACCCCATCCAATGCCATAGGGCCGATCATGAGTCTGACGGATTCCTGCGTGTAGCCGAAGGCCTGCTGACGATCGAGGAGTGATGCGGCCATCGTTGGATACTGAGCAGCACAATCCGGGAGATCGCCCACCCGGACCTGCGTCCGATCGAGGATATCCTGGTAAGGGTGTGCCGTCGCCAATTCGTCCTTGATCTCTGCGTCGTCGATGATGCGGCCTTGCTCGGTATCAATCAGCAGCATCCTGCCAGGCTGCAACCGCCACTTCTGCACGATCTTTTCTTCCGGGATCTGCAGCACTCCCGTCTCCGAAGCAAGGACGACCAGCCCGTCCTCGGTCACCACATAACGGGAAGGCCGCAGGCCGTTGCGGTCCAACGTCGCACCGATCTGTCGCCCATCTGTGAATGCCATAGAGGCCGGCCCATCCCAAGGCTCCATCAGGGCAGCGTGATACTCGTAGAACGCCCGGCGCTTCGGATCCATCAGACGATTGCCCTCCCATGCCTCGGGAATCAGCATCATGGTCGCGTGGGCGAGGGAGTATCCTCCCTGTACCAGCAGCTCAAGGGCGTTGTCGAGACACGCCGAATCGGACTGATCTTCGTGGATGAGTGGCCAGATCTTGCCGAGATCGTCGCCCAAGACCTCCGAGTGCATCGTGGCGCGCCGAGCGTTCATCCAGTTGAGATTTCCCCGCAGTGTGTTGATTTCGCCGTTGTGAATGATCATTCGAAAAGGCTGTGCGAGCCTCCAACTCGGAAAGGTGTTCGTCGAGAAACGCTGGTGAACGAGTGCTAGAGAACTCACCAGGTTCTCGTCCAAGAGATCGACGAAGTAGCGCCCTACGTACTTTGCCAACAACATTCCCTTATAACCCAACACACGGGTCGAGAGGGTGCAGATGTAGAAATCCTGCGTGCCCTCGATCTTCTCCGCGGCGATCTCCGCCCGGCGTCGGATGACGAAGAGCTTCCGTTCGAAGGCATCCTGATCCGAGCAGCCTTCGCCTCGTGCAATGAAGAACTGGCGGATCACAGGCTCGGTGGCGAGGAGGGTATCGCTCAGCCCATCCCTATTGACGGGAACGTCCCGCCATCCCAGGGGCTTTTGACCCTCTGCCTTGGCCATATTTTCGAGCTCAGATTCACAAGCCGCACGGGCGGCGGCGCCACGTGGGAGAAAGACATTGCCAACCCCGTAGTATCCGGGCTTAGGCAACTTGAACCCAAGTTTCTCCGTGGCCCTGACCAAGAAGTCGTGCGGCACCTGAACGAGGATCCCGGCACCGTCCCCAATTGTAGGGTCGGCGCCCACCGCGCCACGGTGGTCCAGGTTGAGCAGGACCTGCAGGCCCTGCTGGACAATCTCGTTGCTCCTGAGGCCGTGCATGTTCGCGACGAAACCGATGCCACAAGCATCGTGCTCGTTACGGGGGTCATAGAGACCCTGACGCACAGGGAATCCATTTCGGTTGCGCTCTTGGGTCACCATAGGGTGGGGGGGGTCGGGGGGGTCGGGGAAGACCAGCCAATCTCCCCAGGGGATCCCCTGGGCGGCATCCCTATTCCGAAGTTCAACTCCAGTTTCATGCATTCCCCTACGTTAGGCTCCAACCCTACCTTCCAACAAAAAATCACTATGATGTAAAAGCTTCCTAACAAAAAACGGCCCCTCCACATCGGAGAAGGCCGCTCGAGGAACCGAAATCACTTGCTCAGCTCACCCGCATGCGTTTCCAATGCGTAGCCCACGTCGGCCTCGCTTTCGAGATTCGGGGCAAGTGCGAACTCGGACGGGCAAGTTCGGTGAACGGCGAACGCTCATCGGATTCTTACCTGAGATGACCCAAATACGAGGACCCGCCAGGCATTTTCACTTGATCTCCATGGGGGCACGAGGCCCCGACAATCTGTCTGTTACTTGCCGAATCCCGCCGATGCGGTAGCACCAGTGGCACGTGGGCAAGTTTCGCGAGGTAACCCCTGAGAATAGAATTTTTGTGCCAAAACAGCAAGTGGCGTGGACCACGGTTCAGCCAGGAGATGCGAGAGTCTCCTTGCCCCGCCGTCCCCCCACTCATAGAATTGCTGCCGTTCCTCGCAGCCGTGACGGCACCTCCCATCATTTGACTTTAACGGCGATGCTTCGCGAAACCCGATCGCTGTGGAGTGCGGCCCTCCTTCTTGCCATCCTGACTTCACACGGATGCGCTCCAGGGGACCGACCCGACATCCTCGCCCTTGCGACGGGAGGCACCGGAGGTGTCTACTACGTGCTGGGAGGATCGATCGCGGAGCTCTGGAGCCGTGAGTTACCGGCGCATGATTTCGTAGCCGAGGTCACAGGCGGCTCGGTCGAGAATCTCAGCCTGCTCTTAGGCGGCGACGTCCAAGTTGCTTTCTCGATGGGTACGTCTGCCCACGAGGTGTTTTACGCGATTGGATCCTTTTCGGAGCGAGAGCCTGCGCAAGTTCTCGCGCTCACCGCACTCTATCCGAACGTGCTTCACCTGGTCACCGTGGAAGGGACCGGAGTGGAGAGCCTCAGTGACCTCGTGGGGCGCCGCATCTCCGTGGGAGCACCCGGCAGTGGGACCGAAGTTGCCGCGCGAACCTTGCTGGAAGGAAACGGGATTGGCTACGACGATTTTCAGCCCCAGCGTCTCAACTTCAATGAGACTGCTTCTGCCCTCCGAGACGGAAATATAGACGCTGGATTCCTAAGCGCCGGCCCTCCCACCAGTGCCATCGTGGACTTGGCTACGGCCCGGCCGGTGCGACTCGTCCCCATCGCGATGGCTGAAGTAGAAAACACCGCAGTTCTGGATCCCACAGTGATCCGGGATTTCTTTCTTCCAGGCACGTATCCCGGCCAGGAAGTCGAGGTGGAAACGCTGAGTACGCCAAACCTGCTCGTGGTTCGTGCCAACATGTCGGAGGAACTCGTATACGATCTGATTCAGACGCTATCCGCAGTACAGACGGAGCTGGCTGGCGTGCATCCTGCGGCAAGGTACATCTCGCCGGAGTACACCCTGAGCGTCTCTCCCATCCCACTGCACCCAGGTGCCGTTCGCTTTTTCATGGAAGCAGGATACGAGGTACCCGATCGTCTGATCCTTTCCCCGTGAGGCATCCTGATATCGGCGCCCGCGGATGAGAGGCCTGTAGAAGCAGTGAACTCCATTGGCGAGCCTTCGATCCCGAGGAGGGACCTGGGCCTCCCCACTTTTCCCGCTGTAACCTTCGTCGTTCTCACGATCGCCCTCTCTCTATTCCAACTCTACATAGCCGGCGTTCGGCCCCTCGGACTCTTCTACGAGAGGGGGTTCCATCTCGCGGTCGTTCAGGTGTTGGCGTTTCTCCTATTCCCGACGAGGGGTCGAGTCACTTCGACGAAAGGTCGTGCAGGGCCGAGAGTCCGAGGTGCCTTGGCATGGATGGTGGACGGCGTTCTCATCGCCGGCTCCATCTTCGCAGCCCTCTATCTGACGCTCAACCTGGACGACATCGTGGGCCGGGCCGGGGCCTGGAGCACCGCCGACGTTTTCGCCGGCACGGTGGCGGTGATCACGCTCCTCGAGGCGAGCCGAAGGGCGCTGGGGTGGCCGATTTCGTTCATTGCCACCTGTTTTATTGGCTATGGATATGCGGGTCCGTTCCTCCCCGGCGTTCTTCGGCATGGGGGCTATAGCACCGGACGGCTCGTGGGACATCTTTATCTGGGCCAGGAGGGGATATACGGGATTCCCTTGGGCGTGGCCGCCTCCTTCGTCTTCATCTTTATCCTGTTCGGAGCGCTCCTGGAGGTCACGGGTGCGGGCAAGTTCTTCATCGACCTCGCATACGCGCTTACTGGAAGACAGAGGGGCGGTCCCGCGAAGGCGGCGGTTCTGGCCTCCGCAGCCATGGGATCCGTATCCGGGAGTGCCATCGCCAACGTCGTGACCAGCGGGGCGTTCACCATTCCTCTCATGAAAAAAGTCGGCTACCGCGCCGAAGAGGCCGGCGGGATCGAGGCGGCGGCGAGCACCGGGGGTCAAATCCTTCCCCCTATCATGGGGGCCGGAGCGTTCCTGATGGCCGAGTATACGGGCCTGCCCTATCTGGAGGTCGTCAAGGCGGCAGTCATTCCCTCGATTCTCTACATGGGAACGGTGTTCGTCTTCGTACATCTCGTGGCTGTCGCAAGAGATCTCAAGGGCCTTCCGGCATCCCAGCTTCCGCGGTTCGGGACCACGTTGGCGAAGGGCTGGCACTTCCTCATGGCCCTAGTGGTCCTGATGGCCGCGCTACTCATGGATTTTTCGGTGGCCCGAGTCGGATTTCTTTCATGCTTGGCAGTCGCGGCGCTGGCGGCGGCGCGAGCCGTATGGGACCGGACTGCACCGGGAAATCGAAGGGACTCGGAGCCGGGCGAGGCGGCTCATGGGCCCCGGGCGATGTGGGTCGGGGGCGGCATCGTCCGCATTGTGGATGCTTTCGTGATCGCGGGCCGAAATACCCTGCCAATGAGCTTGGCCTGTGCCGTCGCAGGAATCATGGTGGGCATCGTCGGCCTTACCGGTCTCGGCCTCAAGTTTTCCTCTCTCATGCTTTCTCTATCCCAGGGGAATCTCTTTCTTGCCCTTCTGCTTCTGCTTCTGGCCAGTCTCGTGCTGGGGATGGGGCTTCCCGTAACCGCAAGCTACGTAATCCTTATCGTCCTCGCCGGCCCGGTACTGATCAATGAGTTCGGTCTTCCTGTCCTGATCGCTCACATGCTCGTGTTCTGGTACTCCCAGGACTCCAACGTCACTCCCCCTGTTTGCCTCGCCGCGTACGCAGCTGCGGGCGTAGCGGGATCGGACCCCATGCGCACAGGGTTCCAGGCGTGGAAATACGCGAAGGGCCTCTATCTCATTCCGCTCCTCATGGTGGTGCACCCCGAGCTCGTCCTAGGGGGTGCCTGGCCGGTGGTGGCCGGGAAGGCGATGATGTCCATGGTGGCACTAGCGGCGTTCGCCGCTGTACTGGAGGGGCAGTCGCTGAAGCGTCTGACCCCGGGAGGTCGCATCGTGCTCTTGGCAGGCGCCTCCACCGCGTTCTTTTCGTCCTTTCTGGTGGGGGGCCTCGGAGCCCTATTCGTCGTTGGCTACACTCTTAAGGACGTCCGAAAAACGGGTACCGAACCAAGGGCCCCGTGAGAGCGGAGCCACCGGTGCCCTATACCCTAAAAGCCATAGCCGCAATTTCTGAGGTCCTGCCGAATTTCCACGAGGATGATGTCACCGGGATCGGCCACGATCGGAGGTGTCGTGCAAGCGACAGAGGCCAGCAGGTCGATGTCGATTTGAAGCGCGTCGGACACGGCCCACGGAAGCATGAAGGTGGCCGTTCTGGTTCCGCTGACGGTGCCGAGGCGGACGCGCTTCCCGGTCCACATCGCATGCAGTGTGGCGTCCTCGAAACCATGGTTGATGACCTCGATATTGATCCTGGCATCCTCCTGGGCGATGAACGGAGTCCTTCTGGTGGTGCTGCAGCCCAAGCCGGAGCCGGAGAGCAGGATCCCGAGCACCGCGATACACACATATTTTCTCACCCTTGAGTCCCCCTCGGCTTGCGGGCCCTTCGTAGACGAGCCACATGGACCCCCACATGGACGAGTCTCCCTCAAGTTAAGTACTCCCCTTGATTCACTCGGGTCCGAGTTTCCGGATTGGCCGAGACAGGCGACCGTACACCAGCGTGACACACTAGACTAGGACCGGGCGCGGCCCTCTGCCAGTCCCTTCACGGCCTGAACAGCCTCGGCCCAACCCGCTAGAAGCGTGGTACGCTCGTGCTCTGACATGCTTGAGGTGAACCGGGTGGCCTCCCTCTGGGAAGTGAGAAAGTCGTCGGCGTTGGACCAGATTCCGACCGCGAGTCCGGCCAAACCCGCCGCTCCCAAAGCTGTGGTCTCCACCACATCCGGGCGGCGCACCGTAACCCCCAACAACCCGGCTTGAAAGGCCATAAGCCAATCGTTCATCGCCGCTCCACCGTCGACACGTAACTCTGTCAATTTCGTCGAGGAGTCGGCCTCCATGGCATCGAGAACCTCGTGCGTGCCGTATGCCATCGCCTCCAGCGCCGCCCGCACCAAATGTTCGCGCGTCGTACCTCGCGTAAGACCGAGCAGGGCTCCACGAGCGTCCGGCACCCAATGTGGTGCCCCGAGCCCCACGAAGGCCGGTACGAAGTAGACTCCGGCATTCGACTCCAACCCTGCAGCCATCGCCTCGGACTCGGACGCGTCGTCGATGAGGTCCAGCCCATCACGAAGCCATTGAATCGCGGCCCCGGCGATGAACACCGAGCCCTCGAGGGCGAACGCCAACCCTCCTCGTGAATCACACGCCGCCGTCGTGAGGAGGCCGTGACTCGAGGTTAGGATTCGGTCCCCCGTATGCATGAGCAGGAAAGCACCCGTACCGTACGTGGTTTTCGCCAAACCGGGAGACCAGCATCCCTGTCCGAACAGTGCCGCCTGTTGATCGCCCGCGACCCCCGCGACCGGAACCTCGATCCCCAGCGCCTCACCCCGAGCCACCCCGAAGTCGCCGCTGCTGGCTCGCACCTCCGGAAGAATCGCCTCGGGGATCTCGAGCGTATTGAGAAGCCAGGGATCCCACGCCGCGAGTGACAGATTGTACAGCAACGTACGGGACGCATTGGTGGGGTCCGTCGCGTGGACCTCCCCCTTCGTGAGCCGTGCGATCAACCACGTGTCGATCGTTCCGACCGCCAACTCCCCAGCTTCGGCCCGGGTCCGAAGCTCCGGACGCTCGCGAAGGAGCCAAAGCAGCTTGGTACCTGAAAAGTAGGGATCCAATAGGAGTCCGGTGCGCTCGCGGACCTCCGCCTCGTGGCCCGCCTCTTTGAGTTCGACACACAATCCGGCGGTACGGCGGTCCTGCCAGACGATGGCGTTGTGGACGGGCTCCAGCGTCTCACGATCCCAAAGGACGATCGTCTCGCGTTGGTTCGTGATCCCGATTCCACTGACATCGGCCTCGTGGGCGGCGTCCAAAGCCTCGCGGGCTACAGAGTTCGTGACCCCCCAGATTTCCAACGCATCGTGTTCGACCCAGCCAGGCTGTGGGAAATATTGCGTGAACTCCGAATAAGCACGTCCAAGGACCCGACCATCCTCGGAGAGCACGAGGCACGTGGTGCCCGTCGTACCCTGGTCGATGGCGAGAATCGATGGAGTGCCGCTCATGACCTATAAGGCTGTTGAAGATGGGAAAGCGTACTCCCACCCGCTCTCCTCCAAGAGCTTCAGGAGGAGGGCCACAGGTAGTCCGACCACGCCATAGTAATCTCCCCGGATTTCGGTCACCAGCGCAGAACCGAGCCCTTGAACGCCATACGCACCAGCTTTGTCGAGAGGCTCTCCAGTCGCCACGTAGGCGCGCGCGAACGCTCGTGAAAAGGGACGGAACGTGACTTCGGTAGTCGAAGATCCGCTCCGGACCTCACCGGAGGGAAGGGCGAGCGCGAGGCCGCTGGCCACGCTGTGAGTTCGACCTGACAGTCGTACCAACATGGCCTCCGCGTCCATCAGCCCCGACGGCTTCCCCAGAATTTCGTCGTCCAGCGTTACGACGGTATCGCCCCCGAGCACGACCTCACCGGGACGGACGGACGCGACCGCGGTAGCCTTGTCTCGAGCGAGACGCTCGACGTTGGCCTCGGCCGACTCTTCGGGTTGGACGCTCTCGAGGGCCTCGGCGGGCTGGACCGTGAAGCTCAAGCCGAGCATTCGGAGGCAATCACTGCGGCGCGGCGAAGCCGACGCAAGCACCAGGAGTGGTGGTCCACTCACCGGTCGATGACCAATGTCACTGGCCCATCATTCGTCAGCGAGACATCCATCATCGCGCCGAATTCACCGGTGGCGATCCGGCCCGGCCGGCGGACCTCGAGAAGCTCGACGAAGTGATCGTACAGCGGTATCGCGGTCTCGGGCGGCGCGGCATCGATGAAGCTCGGCCGCCGGCCTTTCTGGACGTCTCCGTAAAGAGTGAATTGGCTCACCACTAGAATGGAGCCATCCACGTCCGCCAGCGTCAGATTTATCTTGCCGGCGTCATCCTGGAAGATACGGAGTCCGGTTACCTTGTCGGCAATCCACTCTACTTGGTCGGTCGTGTCATCGGCCTTGAAACCCACGAGCAGGAGCTGCCCGAGACCGATCTCGCCGACCACCCTTCCGTCTATCGTGACATTCGCTTCGCGAACGCGCTGAAGCACGACCCTCACACGACCCTCACACGACCCTCATGCGAGGAAGGCCCGCTCGTCACTCCACCGTTACCGACTTGAACAAAACAGTGAATTAGTTTTTGAGAGATGCTTCTTCTGCATCTTTTTTCTTTGCCCATCTTGCAATCACAATCCATGCATATGCTGTTACTGCAACCGTTAGCACCAACCAAATGTAAGAACTTATTTCCATAATAATCTCTTTTAAATTTATTGTTTCCTTCTACTCCACCGTCACCGACTTGGCCAGGTTGCGTGGCTGATCCACGTCCTTGTTCCGGAAGATAGCCGCATGGTAGGCCAAGAGCTGTAGCGGAATCGAGGTGAGCACGGGCAACAAAGCGGGAACGGTCTGAGGCACCTCGATGAGGTGATCCACCTTGCCGATCAATTCCGGCGCGTCCCCACTCACCACTGCGAGGATGCGGCCGCCTCGGGCGCTCACTTCCTCGATATTGGAAACAACTTTCGCATACACAGGATCCCGTGGAGCGAGCGCCACCACCGGCATGTTTTGGTCGACGAGGGCGATCGGGCCATGCTTCATCTCGGCCGCTGGGTATCCCTCTGCGTGGATGTAACTCACTTCCTTGAGTTTGAGCGCCCCCTCGAGCGCCACGGGAAACTGATATCCACGGCCCAGATAGAGAAAATTGCGAGTGTCTCCATACGCGGCCGCGAGTTCCTTCGTAAGCGGCTCCAGCTTGAGCGCCTGCGCCACCTGATCGGGTAGTTCCCGAAGGGCCGCAACCAGCTCCCTTCCTTGGAGAATGGAGCGGTTCCGGCGACGCCCCAGGTAGAGTGTGAACAGCGCGAGGGCGACGATCTGACTCGTGAAGGCCTTTGTCGACGCAACCCCGATCTCCGGGCCGGCGTGAAGATAGATGCCGAAGTCCGTTTTTCGGGCGATCGACGATCCGACCACGTTGACGATGCCCATGGTCAAGGCGCCACGTGAGCGAGCCTCCTCAAGCGCCGCGAGGGTGTCGGCGGTCTCACCGGATTGGCTGATCGCCAAGACCAGCGTACCGTCTTCGATCACCGGACTCCGATAGCGGAACTCGGACGCGTATTCGACCTCGACGGGTATGCCCGCGAGTTCTTCGAGCATGTATTCACCGATGAGGGCCGCATGCCAACTCGTCCCGCACGCCGTGATCACTATTCGGCGGATTCCCGCCAACTCTTCGTCCGACAGTGTGATCCCACCCAAGCGTGCATCTCCTGTCTCCTCCAACAACCGTCCACGCATAACGTCCCGAAGGCTCTCCGGCTGCTCGCAAATCTCCTTCAGCATGAAATGCTCGTAGCCGCCCTTTTCGGCGGGCTTGAGATCCCAGTCGATCCGATGGACGGATCGCCGTACGTCGCCCTGCTCGATGTGGAAGACACGGTATCCCTCAGAGGTGATAACCGCGCAATCGCCGTCGGCGAGATACACGACATCCCTGGTGTGCTGGATCACAGCCGATGCATCGGAGCCGACGAGGTACTCACCATGCTTGCCGATCCCGATGAGCAGCGGGCTCCCTTTTCGGGCAACCACGATCTTTCCCAGGTCGCGGCTGCTCACCACCGCCATTCCATACGCCCCCTCGACCTGTTCGAGCGCCGCCAGGACCGCATCCTCTAGGTCGGAATTTTCCTTAAAGGCCTCATCGATGAGATGGACGACCGCCTCCGTGTCCGTCTCCGTTTCGAACACGTATCCGAGATCCGAAAGCTTGAATCGAAGCACATCGGCGTTCTCGAAGATCCCATTGTGAACCAAAGCGATGTCTCTCGCCTGGCTCCAGTGCGGATGTGCATTCGTGCGGTCGGGAGCGCCATGCGTCGCCCAGCGCGTATGGGCGATCCCGCAAGTACCCGACGGCATGCCCTCTTCGAGGACACGCTCCAACTGCGCGAGCTTACCCGCTTCCTTTATCGTGGATAGGCGCCCCTCGGGGCTGATCACGGTCAAGCCCGCGGAATCATACCCCCGGTATTCGAGGCACCGAAGCCCCTCCACGAGGATCGGGCCCGCTTCTTTGGATCCCACGTATCCGACGATTCCACACATATCCCACTGTCCTCTGCGCTTGTGACCCTGTTCTCTAAACTCCCTTGTTACGACTCCGGACTACCGCACCCCTTCCAGGACGGCAGTCGCCCGCTCGATCAACTCTTCGGCTTCGCACCGCCCCGGCGCTTCCGCGATCAGACGCACGATCGGCTCCGTACCCGAGGGCCGGACGTGCAGCCAGGCCTGGTCCTCCGCCCAGTGCATGCGAGCACCATCGGTCGAGTCGACACCGTCGCTCACGAGTTGGCGCTCCAGTTCGGCATACGCCTCGGAAAGCGCCTCCCTCGGAAAATCGATCTTCGTCTTCACGATCGTATACACCGGCCACCGATCCACGGCGGCCGAAAGCGTCGACGCTTCATCTACCAGATGCTGCAAAATAAGTGCCGAAGCCACCGGTGCGTCCCGGGTGTGGTGGAGGTTGGGCAGAATCACGCCACCGTTCCCCTCTCCGCCCACGACCGCACCCTCGGACTGCATTCGACGCGCTACGTTGATCTCCCCGACCGGCGCTCGGATGAGCTCGCCTCCGTGGGCCCGAGCTACGTCCTCCACTACTCGACTGGTCGAGAGGTTGGTCACGACGATTCCCGACGTTCGTCGGAGTACCACCGCTGAGGCGAGCGCGAGTGTTAGGTCCTCCCCCAAAGGAACGCCCCTCTCGTCGACCAGTGCCAAGCGGTCCACATCGGGATCGACAGCCAGCCCCAGGTCGACACCTTCGCTACGCACGTATTCGGCGAAATCCAGGAGGTTACCGGCCGTCGGTTCGGGATCGCGCGGAAAGCGTCCGTCCATCTCGGTGTTCACCGCCACGACCTCGCACCCCAGGGCATCGAGGAGCTGAGGCATGATGCTAGCCCCCGCGCCTCGCACGCAGTCGAGCGCGACCTTGAACCCCCGGGCGCGCAACGCCGGAAAATCCAACTGCGGCAACTCGAGGATCGCGTCAATGTGACGACCAGCGGCTCCATCGTCGGCCCGCACCGTTCCGAGGTCGTCCCAAGAAGCGCGGGCGGGATCGTCGTGTAGGGCAAACTCCAGGAAGGCCGACATCGTCTCGGCATCCAGGAATGTGCCCTCCGGGGCCGCAAACTTGAGCGCATTCCATTCCGCAGGATTGTGGCTGGCCGTGACCCCAATGCCACCGAGGGCCTCCGATTTCTCGACCGCAAGCATGAGCGTCGGCGTAGCCACCACACCGAGATCCACAACGTCGCAGCCAACGGACACGAGGCCCGATGACGCGGCCCCAGCGAGCATCGGCCCCGAGGTTCGGGAGTCCCTTCCGATCAAGACGTCGCGGCCCCGGGCATCTCCAACACCCGCCGAGCGTCTTAGGAAGGACCCGAATGCCGTCGCCAAGGAACAGACGAGTTCGGGCGTCAACGGGTCCCCGACTCTTCCCCGAAATCCCGATACGCCCACGATAAGCCCGTCTGGAATCCTCACAGGCATGTATTCAGAAGCCTTTCAGGGACATGGTCACCGCCTTTTCGGGTCACGGGCCACCGGGATAGGGTGGCCCCAAGAACACTACCTAGGGTGCTGGAGCACCGTCAACGACTTAGTGTGCTGGTGGGGGATCGCCCACGTATTAAAGCTTGCCGCAGGCCTGTCGATCGACATACCTTCGTGGTGGACTCTCAACTAGCTCTTTCGAGCAGTAACGTGGGTCCAATGACCTTCCTAAGGGAGTGTGTGATGAACGTCAGGCGTCTCTTCCCGTTCACGATCGTGGCTTTCTTCTTGATGCCGGTCGCCCTGACTGCCCAGTATCCCGTTCGCGATGGCAGTGTCACCAATGTTGACCCCTACCTGTTCGCGGCAGCGGACTTCGGCATCAATCCTGCGGAAGTCACGTTCACCAAGGATATTGTGCCCATTCTCCAAAGGAGTTGCCAGAACTGCCACCGAGCCGGCGGCGGGGCACCGTTTGCTCTCACCACGTACCAGGAAGCGCGGCGCTATGCCACGAGGATCAAGGACCGTACCGCCATCAGGGATCGGATGGGCGCGATGCCTCCGTTCTTCGTGGAACCGGGTGTCGGGATCCAGAGGTTCAAGAACGACCACCCGCTCAGCGACCAAGAGCTGGCCAAAATCCAAGCATGGGTGGACAACGGAGCGCCCGAGGGTAATCCGGCCGACATGCCGCCACCGCTCGAGTTCCCAGACGACGTAGGGTGGACGCTCGGGGAGCCGGACCTGATCCTCAACTCTGTCGACATGACGATGCCCGCCATCGGGCCGGACCGGTGGGGGGATATCGGCCTCGTGCCGACGGGTCTCACGGAAGACCGGTACGTGCAGTCCGTCGAGGTCCGCGAGGTCAACGATATTCCCACGGACGTCGAGGCCAGCACGGTGGGTGGACGCTATCTCTTCCACCACATGACGTATCAGAGTGGAGTCTTGAACGAGGATGGAAGCGGGCTCGTCGACGGAACCACTCAGGGCTGGCCTATTCACGAAGTCGGTCGCAATGCGGATATCTTCGGGGAGGGTGTCGGGATGCTGTTGGCGGCGAATTCGGCGCTGCATCTTCGAGCGTCCCACCTGCACTCGAATGGCTGGCGGGAGACCACAGCGCGGCTTGAATTCGGCTACAAGTTTTTCCCAGAGGGGTACGAGCCGAAGTATCGCCGGTCGGGCGGATCTGGAGGCAACGGCATCGACATCGACGTGAGGCCGAACGAATCAGGGCAGGAATTCCACTCGTATCGCGTTCTGGACCAGCACACCAAGATCACGGCCTTCGAGCCGCACCTCCATGCGCCGGGCGTGCGCATGTGCCTGGAAGCGATCTGGGGCATTAACAGGTTCACGCTGAACTGTGTGGGCTACGACCACAACTGGGTCAAGCAGTATCTGTACGAGGACGATGCAGCTCCGTTGCTGCCGAAGGGTACCATCCTGCACATCACGGGCTTCCTGGATACCAGGTCCGTGAACCCCAACCTCGCGGACACGAGAAACTGGGCTGGAGGCGGTCGGCGGTCGGTCTCCAGCATGTTCATCGACCTCGGCCAGTCGGCCCGGCTCACCGAAGAGCAATTCCAGGCCGAAATGGCCCAGCGAAGGGCGAAGATGAAGGACAGAAACGAATACGACATCGGGTGCCCGCTGTGTTGGGCCCCCCAAGTCATGGAGAATGCGACCGAGGAGGGAGGCACTCAGTGAAGGCTGCCGGACCCCTTTCGGCCGGGGGGGGGCGACTGATGGTTGCCACACTGGCGTTTCTCCTCCTGTTCCAGGCCGCCAGCGCCCAGGACGGCACGGGCAGACTCATGTTCATGAGGGGCGAGATCGTATCGCCGGCATACGAAGGGTGGTGGCCTAACGAGGACGGGTCGTTGACGCTGTTCTTCGGGTACATGAACTCGAATTGGGAGCAGGAATACGATATTCCGGTCGGTCCCGACAACTACTTCACGCTCACCGAGGCGGGGAGGCTCGACGACCTCGATCTCGAGGCTCTGGACCCCGCCCAAGCCGACCAGGGGCAGCCGACGCATTTCCAGCCACGACGTAATGCCTTCCTGTTCACGCTCCGCGCGCCCCCGGATTTCGGCGACAAGGAGTGGGTCTGGACGTTGAGGACGCAGGGGAAGACGAACCGCGCGTACGGGTTGCTCTCGAGCGATTACCGGATAGACCCGCAGGTGATGTCCACGGAAGTGGGGGGGAACTTCGGCAGCCTCGACGACCGGCTTCGCACTCACCTGGCTCCGGAACTCGAGGTCGAAGGGGACCTACACCGTGACGTAGTGATAGGGGAGCCACTGACGTTGGTCGCGCTCGCCAACGATCCCGATAACTACCCCCCCAGTGAAGAAGTCCGAGGCAGACCGCCGGAGACTATGGAGGAGTTGTACCGGGTTCCGAGCGGGTCGACCGTTCGAGGTGCACCTGGCTTGCGGTTCATGTGGATGGTGTACCGAGGTCCCACGCAGCACGTAGCCTTTGCTCCGCTGCAGATGAAGACGTGGATGGACTCGCGGGTGTGGTCGAACTCTCCGTGGTCGCCGCCTCACATCCTCCCGAAACCGCCTTCAGACGGTAGATGGGTGACGGACGTCACCTTTGAGGAGCCGGGAGATTACGTACTCCGTGGGGTTGCCAGCGACGGCTCCCAGTTCACCTATGAAAACGTCTACGTCACAGTGAGGCCGCGACCGGCACTGTGACGACCCCGTAAGAAGCCTTCCTCTACGCGCTACCGCCGCGACTGAGGTGCTCCTGAGCCGTGCTTCGCCCTCTCCTGAAACGTCCCCATCGGGGGCAGCGTAGAGCCGGAGAAAGCGGGGGGGCTGTTTATACCCCCTCGCACGGACCAAAGGAGATGGACAGCCATGGCTGAGAACGACCAAGACAACGGAAACGCCCAGGATGACGCCCACGGCCAGGAGGGTCAGGGCGCGAGAGCCACACGTATCCTGACGGACATCGCCCCGCGTGCCTGGGAGCACCCCGCGGATCGGGCGGCGCTGGCAGCGCTTCGGAAGATTCCGGTTTTCGACGACGTACTCCGTAACCTTTTCGGCTTCCTCGGTGAGAAGCCGATTCGCCTGGCGTTTCTCGCGAGCTCCGTACGGGTTTCTGAGCGCCAGTTCCCCCGCGTGTCGAGCCTCTATCAGGATGTTCTCAAAACGCTCGACGCGCCCGATAACTACCCTCTCTTCGTATCGCAAACGCCCATCGTCAACGCCGGGGCCTACGGGATGGACGAGCCGTTTATCATCCTCAATTCGGGCACCGTAAAGCTTCTGGACGACGACCAACTTTCGTACGTCATGGGTCATGAGCTGGGCCACATCATGAGTGACCATGTCCTCTACCGGACGATGACCGTTCTCCTGATTCAACTCGCCAGCATGGGGTTCCCCATCGTCGGGCTGGCCGCTCGGGCCGTCCTCGTGGCTCTCCTCGAGTGGTCTCGAAAGAGCGAGCTGTCGAGCGACCGGGCCGGGCTGCTTTCCGTCCAGAACCCTCAAAAAGTCATGGCCACGATGCTGAAGATGGCCGGCGGTGGGGACGACGACGAGATGAATCTGGACGAATTCATCGTTCAAGCCGAGGAGTATCGGGAGTCCGGCGATGTCGCGGATCAGGTCTTTAAAGTCCTCAACCTCATGGGCCAGAGCCATCCGTTCTACGTGTTGCGCGTGGCCGAGATTCGCTCGTGGATCGAGGAGGGTGAGTACGACCGGATTCTTCGCGGTGAATACCAGCATCGGGAAGACCCGGACCCAGCGTACAACGAGGACCTGACGGACGCGGCCAAGGCTTATGCGGAGGGAGCCAAGGATCTCTTCGGCCAAGTCGCGGGCGCGGCCAAACGTATGGCCGATGACATCGTGGGGGGCAACAAAGGCTAGCCGCCCGGCGGCGGCTCGCGGGCCTGATCGAACGGGCGACCGGTACGCCGGTCGCCCGTTCTCTTTTTCAGCCCGCCACGGTAGACTGAGGCCATGCGAATCCTCATCGTCGGAAACGGAGGCCGAGAACACACGCTGGCTTGGAAGCTCCTCAGGGATGCGCCCGAAGCGACACTGTTCGTTACGCAGCCGAACGGCGGGATGTCCGCTGGGGTCGATCCAGTCGCGATCGCCCCGGGCGACACCGAGGCGCTCGCTGGCTGGGCGAGCGCGCACAGCATCGACCTGGTCGTGGTCGGACCGGAGGCCCCGCTCGCAAGCGGCTTGGTAGACCGCCTGGAGCGCAGCGGCGTTCCCGCGTTCGGGCCCACCAAAGCGGCCGCGCGCATCGAATCCAGCAAGAGCTATTCGAAGGCGCTCATGCAACGAGCCGGCGTTCCCACCGCGGACTTCGCTTCGTTCGTCGACCACAGCGAGGCCTCCGCGTACGTGCGGGAACAAGGCGCGCCCATCGTTGTGAAGGCGTCGGGGCTGGCGGCCGGAAAAGGCGCCATCGTCTGCGAGACCGTCGAGGAGGCGCTGCAAGCGCTCGAGAGTATCATGGCCGACCGGACTTTCGGTGAAGCGGGCAGGGAGGTCGTCGTCGAGGAGTTCATGGAGGGGGAGGAACTGTCCATCTTCGCCCTGGCGGACGGCCGTGATGCTGTGCTGATGCTCCCCTCGCAGGACCATAAACGCGCGGGTGAGGGCGATGTCGGGCCGAACACAGGCGGCATGGGCGCGTACGCGCCCGTCTCTCTTTCCTCGGATGAACTCTTGGTGCAGGTCCACGACGACATTGTCGCACCGACGTTGGCTGCGCTCGCCGAAGACGATTCGGAATTTCGTGGAATCCTGTATGCAGGAATCATGCTCACCGAGGGTGGACCGCGCGTCGTGGAATACAACTGCCGTTTTGGAGACCCGGAAACTCAGGTGGTCCTTCCGTTGTTGGAGTCGTCGCTTCTGGAGCCCATGCTGGAGATTGCGCGCGGAGGGCGGCTCGGTGGCACGACCCTGGAGTGGAGCGCGGGAACGGCTCTCACGACGGTGCTCGCCTCACGGGGATATCCCGGCCCATACCCGAAGGGTGATCCCATCCACATTCCGGAGTGGGTGACCAACGACCCAGATGTGCTCCTCTTTCACGCGGGCACGACGTCTGGTTATGATGGGCTCGAAACCTCTGGGGGCCGTGTAATCGCCGCGACTGGATTGGGGCCGACCCTGAGTCAGGCCGCCTCGAAAAGCCGAGAGGCTGTGGCCGCCATCGAATTTCCCGGAAAGCAATTTCGCAACGACATCGGCTGGAGGGAGTTCGAGAGAGCCGAACCGGACCCCCGCTAGCCCACGATCACACGCATCCATCACCTTACCCATGCCTGAGCTACCGGAGGTCGAGACCATCGTCCGGGGCCTTAGCCCCACCCTTCCCGGTAAGACAATCGAACACCTCCAAGTCCTGCACCCGGATGTCCTTCGTGAACCACCGGAGGATTTCTCCACCCGCCTCAAGGGCCGCACCTTCGAATCTCTCCACCGGCGGGGAAAGAACATCGTTGCGCATCTTACCGAGGGTGTGGTCCTGGTCGTGAACCTGGGCATGACCGGGCGCCTTCTGTTGGCCCGAGACGAGACGATGACGACCCACCCGGCAGTGCGCTTTACCTTGAGCGTGGGTCCCTTGCTCGTCTATGATGACGTGCGCCGCTTCGGAGCCGTAGAAGCGATCGACGAGGCCGAATGGACCATACGCGATCGACGCCTTGGGCCCGAACCCCTCTCTTCGAGCTTCACCGCCCGGCGGCTCCACGCCGACCTGTCCCGGTCCATTTCGCCGATCCGGTCGTGGCTGTTGGACCAGCGCCGGGTGGCGGGGGTAGGCAACATCTACGCGAACGAGGCGCTTCACCTTGCCGGCATTCACCCACAGCGGTCGGCCAGGTCCACGACGGAGGGCGAAGCTCGTCGGCTCCACAAGGCCGTTCGCCGGACCCTGCGTCGCGCCGTGGACAACCGGGGAACGACGCTTCGGGACTACCGGGACGCCTCCGGAAGTCCCGGTGACAACGCGGTACATTTGAGAGTCTACGGTAGGGGCCTCAAGCCCTGCCTCCGTTGCTCTACGAGGATATGTCGATTGGTATTTGGAAATCGCTCGGCGTTCTATTGCCCCAGTTGCCAGCCCGCCGCACCGGGCAAACCCGAGTGACGGGAGGACACAGGGTCCCTCGACCAGCGCTTCGACAGTTCGTAGTGCTGAGCCTGGTGGTGGGATGCGTGGTCGCGAGGGTGGACACGGGAAGCTCTCAAGTTCTCACAGGCGCGCAGCTCCCGGTCGTAGAGCACGAGCTCGCCAACGGCATGCGTTGGCTGGTTCTGCCTCGGGCCGGCGCGCCCACGGTGTCTTTCATCGTGCAGTTTCGGGTGGGTGGCGTTAATGAGGTTCGCGGGCAAACAGGCATAGCCCACCTGCTCGAGCACCTGCTGTTCAAGGGAACCGAGACTCTGGGGACCCGCGATGCCATCGCCGAACGTGCGCTCTTCGTGCGCATGGACGCGCTTCAGGACTCGATCCTGGCGTTGGAGGGGCAAGGAGATACCACGGCCGCACCCTTACTCAGAGAGCGGATTGACTCACTGGAAACCGAAGCTCGAGCGCACATACTCCCCAACGAGTTCGAGAGGGTTCTGTCGACCAACGGCGCCCGCGGCCTCAACGCGACCACAGATTTTGAGACCACGACGTACCTCGTGGAACTGCCGGCGAACCGTGCTCAGCTTTGGTTTCTCTTGGAGTCGGACCGGATGGCCAACCCCTTGTTTCGGGAATTCTACGCCGAGAGGGACATCGTTGCCGAGGAACGCCGCCTGCGGGTGGAAACCAATCCCGGTGGCCTTCTCTTCGAAGCCCACATGGCCGCGGCGTTCACAATCCATCCTTATGGACAGCCGGTCGTGGGTTACATGGCCGATATTCAACGACTTCGCCGGCCGGACGTGGAGGAATACTTTCGTCGCTACTACGGACCCAGCAACGCCGTCGTTACCGTCGTCGGGGACATCGACGCTGATCAGATCCTCGCCTGGGCCGATGAATATTTTGGAGATCTTCCCGCCAGCGAGATTCCGGGGCCAGTCCTGTCGACTGAGCCTGAGCAAAGCGCAGAACGAAGAGTGGAAGTTGCTTTCGACGCCGAACCTCGGGTGCGTATCGGATGGCCCGTCGTCGAAACTACGCACCCAGACGCACCAGCCCTTTCGGTCCTCTCTTGGCTGCTCACCGGAGGACGCACGTCGAGACTGTATCAGCGCCTCGTGATTCAGGATCGAGTCGCGACGGCGATCAGCTCGTCCATCGGGCCCGGTATCCGGTTTCCGGGAATCTTTACGATCGATGCCACCCCACGTTCCCCCAATACCACCGAGGATGTCGAGGCTGCCGTGTACGCGGAGCTCGACTCCCTTCGGCGAACACTCCCTTCTGAGCGCGAGATACAGCGAATTCGAAACCAGCTCGAGGCGAGCGAGGTTCGGCGACTGACATCGAATTTGGGCCTAGCGCTCCAGTTGGCAGCCTCCACCTCAGAGTTCGGCGATTGGCGCACGACGTTCGGCTTTACCGATCGCCTGGCCGCGGTCGAGCCCGAAGACGTGCGCCGGGTCGCGCAGCAATTCTTCACCCGTGAGCGCCGGACGGTGGCCACAGTGGTTCATCCCGACTCGGTGGCCGGCCGATGAGTCTTTTCCGCCCGTCTAAGGAGTGGTTCGCGCAAGCCATCGCTCTGGCGTGGGTCGCCTTCCCGGCGGGTCTGTTCGCGCAGGAGCCCACACCGACGGCACTCGCCTCCCTGGAGTTCGCACCGTTGGAATTCCGGGAACCGAATCCCATGCAGTATCGCGTCGATCCTGGCGTGGAGGTCTTCTTCGTCGAAGACCACTCGCTGCCCCTGGTGTCTGTGTTCGCGCGGTTCCGCGGTGGCCCCTCGTACTTCTCGAGAGAGGAACAAGGGGCCTCGACTGCAGTTCCGGTGCTCCTTCGGTCGGGAGGCACCCTCGATCTTCCGCCAGATTCCGTCGATGAGCTCCTGGAGTTCTACGCCGCCCAGACATCCTTCGGAGGCGGAGGGCCGTCTTCGTTCAGTTCGGTCAACACCCTGACGCGTTATGTGGACGAGGTGCTCGAGATCTGGGGATCTCTGTTAAGGGAGCCGGCCTTCGATTCCACTCGCGTCGAGGTATGGCGTGGCCAACGACTAGACGCCGTGAGCAGGCAGTCCGACATTCCTGCGCGATTGGCGATTGCCAAATTCAACAACCTTCTGTTCGACGATCATCCTACCGGGTGGGAGTTGAGGCCCGAAGATCTCGATCCGGAGGATCTGGCCCCGGACGTGCTACGCTCCGTCCATCGTAGGATTTTCTGCTGGGAAAACCTCACGCTCGGTGTGACGGGAGATGTCACTTGGGACGAAATCCGTCCAGAACTAGAGCGAATGCTCGACGGTTGGCCGTCGTGTGAGGATGATCTCGAGCCCCCGCCACCGCCCACGTTCTCCGTCGAACCCGGAGTCTATGTCATTCCGAAAGAAATCGACCAGAGCACGATCATCATGGGAAAACCCAGTGACGTGCGCCTAGCCGATAGCGATGACTACTACGCGGCTCAGATCGGCAATTCGATCCTGGGAGGAGCGGGGCTCACCAGCCGCCTCGCTCGTCGGGTCCGTTCCGAGGAGGGGCTCGCGTATGGAGTGGCTTCGGTCTGGACTACGCCCAGGCGCTCGTCGGGGATCCTCGCCGCTACCACTCAGACGAAAAGCGAATCGACCGTCGAGGCGATTCACGTCATCGCCGAGATCCTGGGGGAGGTCGCTTCCGAGCCACCGGACGAGGCAGAGGTGCGTGATGCCGTCGACCGGATCGCGAACGGTTTCGTCTTCAATTTTGAAAGTCCCGCCTTGATCGTTTCTCGCCAGATGCTCTATCTGAACCAGAATCTTCCCCTCGATTGGTTGCCACGCTTTCTGGCGGGTGTTCAGAACGTCACTCCAACCGCGGTACACGAAGTCTTCCGAGACAACTTGGCTCCCAACGGCCTGGACGACATGGTGATCGTGATCGTGGGTGACCCGGCAGCGTTCGATCCCGGCTTGGAAGATTTGGGACTCGTTCGGTTATTGGAGGAGAACGAAGCCGCGCCTCGTCCCTGATCGTGGTCTATTGAAGGAGGGGCGCGACCCGCTGTACTTTTTCGACAGCTTTCTGGATCACGCCCGAACCGCGACGTGGATCGCCGCGATCCCGCCGGTCACCAAGCGCCACTCCACATTCTCGAAACCGCATTCAGCCAACAGGCCGGCCAACTCCTCGGGTCCAGGGAATTCCTTCACCGACGCCGGCAAATAGCTGTAGGCCCAGGGATGCCCGGAAACGACCCGCCCCACAACGGGGAGAATCCGATGGAAATAGAAGTTGTAGAGGCCTCGAAGTACTCGATTCGGCGGCTCGGTGAACTCTAGAATCACGAGTCGGGCGCCGGGGCGGAGGACTCGAGCGAACGCCGAAAATCCAGCGCGTAGATCGGAGAGATTGCGCACGCCGAATCCGACCGTCGCGCCGTCGAAACACGCGCTCACGAAGGGCAAGCGCAGGGTGTCCCCACAGATCGGAGCCACGGAAGGGCTGAGCTTGTCGCGCCCCTGGACCAGCATCGGTAACGCGAAATCGGTCGCGACCACGGACCCGCGAAAACCGTCCTGCTTCGCCAGCTCCAAGCTGAGGTCGAAGGTGCCAGCACACGCATCCAGGTACCTTCCCGAGTCCCGCTCCTGCCACCCGAGCATCCGAATCGCACGCCGCCTCCAGCCCTGGTCAATGTTCAGGCTGAGCACATGGTTCAACAGGTCATAGCGTGGGGCGATCTCCGAAAAGAGGGTCCGGACTTGGTCCTCTCTGTCCGCACCATGGGAGGGCTTGGCTTCCGGGATTGTCTCCATTCGCTCGACCTTTGGGTTACTTTTTCCACCTTGAGACGTAACGCAGTTAGAAGGCTGTTGAAGAAGTATAGCGGGTAGCGCTGAAGTGACCCCCGGAACCTGATCCAGTTATTGTGGGACTCCTTGAGCGGAGGAGTCATGCAAAAAATGCGGTTTCGGGAAGAGCAAATCATCGGGATTCTGCAGGAAATGCAAGCTGGAGCGACGATCCGTGAGGTGTGCAGCTTGAAAAGGATACCTTTCTCACGTCGCTGGACTCCGAAGGGCTCGTCAAGCGTGGCGACACCTACTACTCGTTGGACTACGACGAGTCGGAGTACCAGATTACTGTCGACATCGACGCCGCGTTCGGAAGCACCCGCGTCGAGTGGATGGATTGATTAGGAGGTAATAAAGATGATCGGTACGCTGCTGACCTTCCTCGCTGTCGGTCTCGCTACACTGATCGTGGCCGGAATCGTACTGTCGATCCTCGGCACCGTTCTGTCCATTGGATTCGGTCTCGCGACCTTCCTTTTGTTCAAGGTCGCACCCATCGTGCTCGTCGGGTGGGTGGTCCTGAAGGTGATCGACAAACGCTCGGGGGGCGGGAGCCTTTCTGCGGCGGACCGCCGTTGGCTAGAAGGGGACTAGGTAGGTAAGCCCTGGCCGGTCGACACTGGGGTCAATGCCTCCGCTACTGTATCCGCGATTGCATTTAGAGCCTTTCCCGCGCTCGAGTCCGGCGCCGACAGGACCGTCGGTGCGCCTTCGTCCCCGGCCGACCGCACCGCGGGGTCCAGAGGCACCCGCCCGAGCAAGGGGAGTTCCATCTCCTCCGCGAGCCGCTCCCCTCCTCCGTTTCCGAAGATGTCGACCTCTTCATCACAGTGGGGACACACGAAGCCCGACATGTTCTCCACGATGCCCATAACCGGAGTATTCACGCGCTGGAACATCTTTATGCCGCGGCGTACGTCACCGGTGGCCACATCTTGCGGCGTCGTGACCATCACGACTCCATCGATGTCGACGGTCTGCACCAGGGAGAGTTGAGCATCGCCAGTGCCGGGGGGCATGTCCACCACCATCACGTCGAGGTCTCCCCAGGTGACTTGCTCGAGAAACTGCTTGAGGATCCCTGTGATGAGGGGGCCCCGCATGATGGCGGGCTGCTCCTTCTCGAGCAGGAAACCGATGCTCATCAGTCGAACACCATGCGCCTCCATCGGCTCGATCATCTCCTGGCCTTTGGCCCCCGACACGCCGGGCCGGCCCTCGGCTCCGAACATTAACGGAATATTGGGTCCGTAGATGTCGGCGTCGAGAAGACCCACCCTCTTTCCTGCAGCGGCGAAAGCGGCAGCCAAGTTGCTCGCCACCATGGACTTACCGACGCCCCCTTTACCCGAGCTCACAGCAACGACACGCGCATTTTCGCCCAGGACTCCGGATTTGGGGGTCGGAGCGGGTACGACGCCGGGGCCTCGCGCTGCCCCTCGGGCTGGGACGGAGGAGGTCGGTGGCCCCGAATGCCCCGGCCCCTGCGCGGACTGCGGGAGCGTGACATTGATCTTCACGGCTCCGATTCCGTCCAGTGCTTCCACTGCACCGCGAGCGTCCCTCACAAGGCCACCAGGATCGTCCGCCTGAATACTAAACGAAAACCGGACGTCCCCGCTGTCACCGACCTCTAATCCTTGGACGTGCCCACTCTCCACGACATCACGGCCGGTCTTGGGATGGAGAACGCCAGCCAAGGCCTGGAGTACACGCGTCCGAAGGTCCCCATCACTCATTTCGACTCCCTGGAAGAGGTGCTGATTCGTGAAAAAATGCTGAATTCGTGAGGAGGCGCTGATTCGCGCTACCGGATCCGGTCGAACTGCCGAGAGGAGGGTGGGGCCCTAAACCGCCTGAACCTCCGTAATGCCCGGGATACCACTCCCGGGGTGCTGTTCGATCCCCCCCCTTCAGCGTCATCATGGAGATCGGTCAACCTTCGCACGCACCGAGGAGGCGAAGCTCAACCACCCCGCCATCCTCATTGGAGCGCAGAAACTCGACATCTCTTCGATCTTCGTCTCGACGGTATTCGGCATGAGAAAGCTTCCGTGATCGAATGCTTCGAGCCCCTGAAAAAGCTTGGGGATTTTCACCACACGAGTCAGCCGGACTGGCGTATATTGAATATGGTAACAATCGGTGGGCACTCGCACATCGGCGACCCGGAGTGTCGTGTCCCGGAAGTGCCTCGGACAACACATTAGGCGGCGTCCTCACCAGGCGCCGTCCACTAATGTACTGAGCGCGTGATAGATGCGGTCTCCACGCGGCACGAACGCGACGCGCCGGAGGACGAGCTCTTCCAGGGCATCTCGGTGATGAGGCGCCGGAAACACCTCGGAAACCTCCGCCGCGACGATCCGGCGGCGCCCCTCTAAAACCGTCCAAACGTATTCCTCGTCCGCCGTCCGCGTTCCCATCAGTTCGCAAGAGCCATCATTGCCTTGCGCGACCGCCAGCAGCTCCCGCCGCTCTAAGACGGTCTGGATCTGTTCTTGAAGGCTCTGACGAACGCCCCTGAAGACGAAGAGGGTGTCCCTGGGCCGGTCCTCGTCGAGAAAACGCATCAAGAGTTTCGCGACGATCTCGTCCGCGCATGAGAAATCCATGACGGTCACGTCCGAAAGGTCGATCAACGAAAGAGCCGTTCGTGCACTGCAGGTGACCTGTTCTTCGATGGCGAGGCGAACGGCACGGCCTGTGGGCCGCGTCACCAGATGGGAATAAAGGGATTCGACGGATCTGCGTAAGACGAGTCCCACGTCGATCGAGATCGGTTCGACGCCTGGCTCAATCCGCATGGTCGACCCGCTCCGGCAAAAGAATGTTGATCTGGGTGCCTGGAAAATCCGACAGCCCCTCTTCCAAAGGTGGCGCATCGAACCACTCTGGCACATCGGCGATACGCGCCGTGCCGCTACGGATGGAGATCAGGCCACTCCAACGACGAACTTGCTTGCGGATCTGTTGGATACCCTGGCCTCGCCCAGAGTCCGGGAAGCGCGTAAGGCCATGAATGAAGGCCGCTTCGAGTGCGGTCACATCCCCCCAGCGATCGGCGAACCGTGCGGAGTGCTCGTCGGAAAGAGACCCCCGAAATCCTCTTCCGAGATCGGCGACCGAAATGATGACCACGTGTCGGCCCAAGCGCTTCGACCAGTTGTAGGACTGGGCTGCGACCCAACCGGGTGCCTCAGCATGCTCGAGGATGTTCTGGCAGACCTCGCTGAGGATAACACTGAATTGTACGACCGACGTCTGCGGATAGCCGAGGGTGTTGGACAGGATCGCGCCCGCCGCCGCCTGAATGCGTTCCACCACATCATGGACGTCGCTGTTCTGGGTGATCGGTGTGATCTCGAGCATGACCCCGGACGGCCCCGAAGGCCGCCGCGGAAAGGAAGTCCCCGCCAAGATGCCTTTGGCCGCCTGAAAGAATCCCATGCGGCCCAAATAGCTCTTCACATCGTCCGCCCCACCCAACTCCAGGATGGGTGCCTCGCCGCTTAGGTCCCGTGCGACCGAGCCGGCCGCGAGGAGACCCACCATACCGTTGGGTCCGACCCAGCGGAGGTGCCGCGCGTCGAAGAGAACCGTTTCGCCCCCCGCCTCGACGACCTCGGTAAAGAGCGCGTCCACCGTCTGGAAATCCAATGATGCCGGAAGGTCGATGACCCTCATTATGATTCGCCGAGCTTGAGCACCGCGAGAAACGCCTCCTGGGGAATTTCCACCGAACCCACCTGCTTCATCCTCCGCTTTCCGGCTTTCTGCTTCTCGAGCAGCTTTCGTTTTCGCGTAATGTCGCCCCCGTAACACTTGGCGGTCACATTCTTGCGAAGTGCCTTCACGTTGCTACGTGCCACGATCTGAGTCCCGATCGCGGCCTGGAGCGCCACCTCGAATTGCTGGCGAGGAATGAGTTTCTTGAGACGGCGAACCAGATCGCGGCCGTACTCCATCGCCTTGTCCTCGTGGATAATGACGGAGAACGCGTCTACGGAATCACCATTCACCAGGATATCCAGCTTGACCAGGTTGCCCGGCCGAAAGTCCAGAAACTCATAATCCAGGGCCGCATACCCGCGGGTCCCACCCTTCAACCGGTCGTAGAAATCGAGCACGATCTCGGCAAGCGGCAACTCGAACTCGATTTCAACGCGTTGTGGGTCCAGATACTGCATTCCCTGAAAAATCCCACGCCGGTCATGGCAAAGCTTTTGGACGTAGCCAATGTACTCTGCGGGACACAGGATCCGCGCCTTCACAATCGGTTCCGCAACGCTCACGATGCGCCCACGTTCCGGAAGGAGCGTCGGATTTTCCAGAACGACCTCGCTTCCGTCGGTCAGGGTGACGTGGTACTCCACGTTGGGCACAGTCGTAATGAGATCCACGCCGAATTCCCGGTCTAGCCGCTCCTGGATGATTTCCATGTGCAGGAGCCCCAGGAATCCACAACGGAAGCCGAACCCCAGGGCGACCGAGGTCTCGGCCACGTAGTTCAGGCTCGCATCGTTGAGCTTCAGGCGGTCGAGGGCGTCTCGTAGGCCCTCATAGTCGTCGCCATCCGTCGGATACAGCCCCGCAAACACCATGGAGTGGACATCCTTGTAGCCCTCCAGGAGTTCGGTCGCGGGGCGGGCCGCTTCCATAATCGTATCTCCCACACGTGTGTGGGAGACGTCCTTGATCGCAGCGATGACGTACCCGACCTCACCCGGACCGAGCTCGGGTCGCGGGATACGCCCAAGGCGCATCACCCCCACCTCCGTGACCTCATAGCTCTGAGCGACGGCGCCGAACGTGATCAACATCCCGGGCTTCAACACACCGTCCACCACACGGATGTTGGGGACCGCACCTTGATATTGATCGTACGACGAGTCGAAAATAAGCGCCCTGAGGGGCGCGTTCGGATCGCCGCTCGGCGGCAGTATGTTCCGGACCACAGCCTCCAAAATCGGCTCAATCCCGATCCCTTCCTTGGCACTCGCCAAGAGGATTGTTTCAGGATCTGTTCCGAGAAGGTCCGCGACCTCCTCTCGCCGGCGTTCGGGCTCCGCCCCCGGAAGGTCGATCTTGTTGATTACCGCGATGATGTCCAGGTCGGCATCCAAGGCGAGGAAGAGGTTCGAGAGCGTTTGAGCCTGTACACCCTGGGTAGCGTCCACCACGAGAATCGCGCCCTCACATGCCGCCAAGGAGCGGGAGACCTCGTACGTGAAGTCAACGTGTCCCGGCGTGTCGATCAGGTTCAGAACGTACTCTTCCCCGGCGTCGGCCTTATACGCCATCCGGACGGCATGGAGCTTGATCGTGATCCCGCGTTCCCGCTCCAACTCGTTGGAGTCCAGAACCTGCTCCCGCATGTCTCGCTGGTCGAGGGTGCCCGTCGCCTCGAGGAGTCGATCGGCAAGCGTAGATTTGCCGTGATCGATATGCGCGACAATACAGAAATTCCGTATGTGGCCGAGGTTCACGTAGGGGGCGATTCCGCGTCGAGTGTGGCGTTCGGTAGAACGCTATCAAGATAGTCCGGCGGAATCCTCGGAAGAAGGAGGGTTCAACGCGCTCTGGTTCTGGCCGGACTCCTCGGGGAGGGAAGCTGCGACGGCGGTCGAGCCGAAGGCTGACGAGCAGAAGGCCGTCGAGCGGAGGGCCCGGCCCGGGGATTGTCCGGCCTTCTCGTGGAGGGCCGGCTCGGCTGTGGAGACGGACGCGACTGAGCCGGCCTTGGCCGGGCCGTCTCGGATGGCCGCCGGGGGCTCTGATCCGGACGATCCGACCGTCGCTGTAGCGTCGGGCGCAACGGTGCCCGGTCACCAGCCGGTGGCGAGGTCACCCGACCGCCGTCGGGCCTGACGCTGGGTGGGGCAGCCCGGTCCGAAGGCTCGGCGCGAGGCGTCGTCGTCGAACGGGGCTCGTCCGGGTCCGAAGGACGCGCGCGACGCGGGGTCGTCGTGGAGGGCGCAACGGGGGGCGAAGCGACCCGACCCCTACCTGTTGTCTGGTCGGCTCTCGGCCGGCCGGCCACGGAGGCTGGATCATCTCTTCGACCTTGCCGCACCACCGTGACTGCCGTGCCCCCATCGCCCGGAGCCCGCTCCTTGAACACGAAGCGTGGGCGTGCCGGGTTGCGGGGGCCCACCATCACGACGCGATCTAGAGGGTACCGGTAAGACGGATAGAAGTACGGGTCATCGTAGACGACCACCCTGAAACTCACGCATGTGTACTGGTAGGGATTCCACGTACTGTATGGGCGGAATCCGTGGCACTGATAGCATAGGAAGCGCGGAAATTGGTGAGCGCCTCCCACACTGTAGGAAATGAAATCTAGGCCGTAGTCCGCGTATTCCCAATCGGGGACGAGCCGGGTAACGTAGTCGTTGATGGCAACGTAGGGATCCGTGTACACCGTGCTCCCAGCGGCGGAAAGGTCCCATCCACCGTCGTAAGACGAGTACCCGAAGTCCGAAAAATCGAACGGTGTCGGTGAGGTCACGATAAAAAAATACCCGACGCCGGGCCGGTCATCGACATTCCAATAGGCAGAACGCGGGAAGAGCAACCGGTATTCCCGATCCGCCCTCGAGTAGTGATTTTCGGTGGGAGAGCGGGGGTACAGCATCCTCGTCGTGCCGTCTGTGTCGATCTGAAGGATCGCCACAGACGCATCGGCATCGGTCCGGTAATAGATCCGAACGCGGTCGCCCGCTTCCAGCACCGGATCGACTCCACGATCCAGCCAGATGCGGGGCTCCTGAACCTCTTGGGCATGGACGTAGGACGCGTACCGGTCCAAGCCACCCCCATCAAGCCGTAACTCGGTTGCATCGGAGCTCGGGCCCGAAGCGAGCACGGTCGCCATAGTGACGACCCCCACGATCCACATTTTTCCTCCTCTACCGCGTGCTCGTCTTCGGGCCTGTTGAACCATCATTTAAGCACGAGCCGTGCCACAAGGAAAAGGTACGATCAGAGCCGAAAAACGAGTGATGCCACCAGATTCGGTCCGGCGTTCGTCCAAAAAAGTGGACGGCGTGAGTACGCTGGTGGACACCCATGGTTGGGCCGCAAACCCATTGCCTTTCTCGGGTGACGCAGGAGGAAGGCAATTGAAGAAGTACAGCGGGTCGCGCACAGCGCGCTTGTGCGCGTTTAGGCAAGGAACGACGACGAGGCGTAGCAGCACTACGGCGAGGAGGAGAGACGCAGGATCAACCGCACAACCGCCCTGTGCCCACCACCATTTTTGACATAAGCTTACACGTCGAGGGGTTGCGGTGGCACGGCCTCATCTCCGTTGTTGGAAATCCTAACCGTAGCTAGGGCTATGGCGTCGTCGCTCCGCCTAGGATCTGAGGCCGTGGCACCGCAACGCGACCCACTGTACTTCTTCAACAGCCTTCTAGTCTCCTCAGTCGAAAAGTTCCTCCACAAAGGTGTTACGTGCGCTCACGACCGGATCTGTTGGATCCCCAAACGCTCTCGCAGTTGGGCGGCGTCGAGTTGATTGCCCGGCAAGTCGTGGAGGGGTTCATCATGGGTCTCCACCGCTCCCCGCACCGAGGGTTCTCGGCCGAGTTCGCGGAGCTTCGCGCCTACCAGCCGGGCGACGATCTACGCCATATCGATTGGCGTATGTTCGGCCGATCCGATCGGTACTACGTGAAGCAGTTCGAGGAAGAGACCAACCTGAGGGCGTACGTACTGGTAGATGTCAGTACGTCGATGGGGTGGACCTCGAACCCAGGCGTGCTTCCCACTAAACTGTGGTATGCCAAGCACTTGGCAGCTTCCCTCTCATTGATTCTGCTCCGTCAGGGCGACGCCGTCGGCATGGCCGCCTTCCACGACCAGGTCGTGGCACGGGTGGCTCCGAAGGGGGGGACACATTCGTGGCACGAACTCCTTCGCAGACTGTCTCCGCTCGAGGCCCAAGGAACCACATCGGCCCACACTGCGCTCCGTGACATCGCCGTCCGGCTACGTCGCCAAGGGCTAGTGGTCTTGCTGTCCGATCTCTTGGTGGACCCTGAAACCACGCGGACCGCACTCCGTTTTCTGAGGCATCAAGGGCATGAAGTTCTCGTTTTTCACTTGATCGACCCGGGTGAGCGGGAGCTTCCAGCCGCGGGAGACACACGCCTCTTCGACCCCGAGAGCGGCGATGAACTCAACGTAAATATCGCTGACGTCCGTTCAGCGTACCGGGACGCCGTAAAGGACGCCCTCGAAGAATGGGACCGAAGCCTGCGACCGCACGGGATCGACTATGTGGTGGTCGGAACCGAGACGCCGCTGTCGAGGGCCCTGCGCTTCTATCTCCGAAAGCGGGAGCATCTCGGGTAGTGGGCTTCCTGTCGCCGATCTTTCTGCTAGCGGGCCTGGCCGTGGCGGTGCCGCTGATCCTGCATCTCTTCCACAGACATGACGCGAAGAGGATGGTGTTCCCAGCGCTCCAGTATCTCCTCCGCACCGAAAAAGAGCACGCCCGTACCATCCGCTTTCGCCAACTTCTGCTACTCCTTCTCCGTATTGCAGCCATTCTCCTACTGGTCGCCGCAGGCGCTCGCCCCTTCCTACGCGGAGGCGGCGGGGTTCACGACCCGACGGCCACGGTTCTGATCGTCGACAACTCGATGAGCTCCGGATTGATCAGAGGTGGTGCTCGAGTTCTAGACCTTCTGAAGGCAGTGGCAATCCGAAGCGTCGATCGTGCCAGCGATGAGGACCGTCTTTGGCTGATCCGCGCCGGAGAGCCTTGGGGGCCGGCAATCACAGGGTCCCGAGCCGACGTGAGCGCTGCCGTATCGGAGACCGAGGTCACCGACGCTCGAGGGGATCTCCGGACCGCGCTGGAGAGGGCCGTGGTCCTGACGTCTGGATCCGGGATCGAAGCGGCCGAGATCCATCTGATTTCCGACCTCCAGGCCTCCGCTTTCGAGGGGACCGGCTCGGCGATCGAGTCCGGTCCGGTGCCCGTGGTCGTCTTCGATGGAGGGTCGGGTGATAGAGAGAACACCTACTTGGACAGCTTGCTGATCGGCGACGGTTTGCCTCCCTTGGTGAATCAGCGAACGAGGCTGTCCGTCCGATTGGCCGGTGATGCGGACAGCGCGGATGTTCCTCTCCGTCTGGTTGTCGCCAATCGAATTCGCGGAGCGGCGACCGGAGGCGTGGACGACTCGGCACTCCTGCCCATTGGGCCCTTCGCGGCGGGCTATGTGGACGGTTATGTGGAGACGGACCCGGACGACCTTCGCGGGGACGACCGGAGATTTTTCGCTTTTCAGGTGCGCTCGGCTCCCACACTCGCAACGGCCGGCCCCGCTCCTTTCTTCTTGACAGAGGCCATCCCGGTCCTGGTCGACGCGGGCCGCGTACGTCCAGCACCCCTCCGTGACGCAGAGATCCTCATCAGCGTGGCGGGAGTCGGAATGACCGAAGCTGGGACAGAGGGTCGGGCAGTCGTCGTCTTGCCACCAAGCGACCCGGCGCTGCTCCCTGGTCTCAACCGTGCGCTAGCCTCTGCCGGAATACCATGGCGCTATGAACTCACCACTGCCCTGGGAGAAGCCGCCGTCACCCGCTGGAGCGGGCCCATCAATCTGGATGTGGTGCGCATCCGCTCTCATTACGCACTGATCCCAGACGGGGTTGGGCCGAATCAAGGCGTGTTGGCGAGCCTTTCGTCCGGCGACCCCTGGCTCGTTGAGGGCACCACTCCCAGGGGCTCCTACCTGCTTTTCGCGTCGGATCTGGATGAACGGTCCACCAACCTCCCAGTGACCGCGGCCTTGATGCCCCTCATGGAGTGGATGGTGTCCCGGTGGGGTGATACACAGGGAATACTAGGAGGCGCGGTCGCCGGCATGCCGATGTCCCCTCCCCCGGGGACGACGAGCATCAGGGACCCGGTAGGGGCACTTCATCCGGTAGACGCTACGCAACCCTTTGCAGCAACGCCCGCAGCGGGAGTATACGAATTTCTGGCGGGTGACTCACTGATCCAGAGGATCGCTCTAAACGCACCACGGGAGGAATCTCTCCTGTTCCCTATCGAGACCGACGTGCTCAGAAGCCTCCTGCCGGGACCTTTCTCACTGGTTGCGGACAGTGCCCAGTGGGCCAGGGCCGTGTTCGCGGCTGGACAAGGACCCGAGATCTGGCGGTGGCTCCTCGTTGCGGTGGCGCTGGTGCTCGTCGCCGAAAGCCTCGTCGCGGCTTCGGGGCCCTCGTCCGGTGAGTCCCGCTCCAGGGCCGCCCCCGGACTGCAGGAAACCGTACAGAAAACCGTATTGGACTGACGTGTCTGGCAGCCTTCACCCCATCGTCCAAGCGCTGGGCACGTGCCCGGGCTTTGAACGGCTCTGCCAAGCGCTTCCCGGCCGGGGCGAGCGGCGCGCCCTGTCCGGCGCAATAGGCTCAGCCGCAACCGCGTCGGTTGCGGCGCTGCACCAGCACTTCCCGACGCGGCTCCTGGTCGTGGTCGCGCCTTCTCCCAGGCGAGCGATCGAGATCGAGGTGGACCTCGAGCTTCTTCTCGGCGAAGGCACGTCCTTCCTGTTTCCCCAGCGTGAGGCACGGCCGTACGAGTCGAGCGAACCCCACCTCGAAATCGGGGCACTTCGCGTCGAGGCGGTCGAGGCACTCTTGGGTGGCCGAACCCGGCTGCTAGTGACCACCCTACGGGCGTTGCAGGAACGCGCTCCGATACCCGCCGAACTCGCCGGACTGCGGATTTCCCTTCGTGTCGGAGAAGAGGTCGGGTTTAAGGGGCTGATCGGGGACCTCACTGAGCGTGGATTCGAGCGCGTGCCGCTCGTCGAGGAGGTAGGGCAGTTCGCTGTCCGGGGAGGCCTCCTCGACATCTATTCGTTCGGCACGCCCGAGCCCGTACGGATCGAGTTTGGGGGGGACGAGATCACCTCACTACGGTTTTTCGACATCCTCGACCAGCGTACGAAGCGCACGATCACCGAAGCGCACATCTTACCCATGGATTTTCAGCGGGACCCGGAGGCCACCTCGCGGGTTTCCCGCTCCCTTCTGGAGCTTCTTCCGGCCGATGCCCTTCTCCTGCCTGTCCATCAAGAGGACGGAGCGAAGTGGCGCACCGAACTCGACCGGACATGGCGCTATGTCTGCCAGCTCCACGAGGAACTCACGGCCGACGGGAAGTCTCCGGATTCACCAGACACGCTCTTTCTTCCGGCCACTGATGCGGAGGAAAGGCTCGCCGCACTGGCCCGTGTCGATTTGGGCGCCGCCCCCGGCCCGGAGATCTCCCTTTCTTGCAGCCCTCCACCGGTAATCCTACGAGATATGTCACGGCTGCGCGCTTCACTTCGAGCCGTTTCCGCGTCGGGCGGTCGCAGTCTCGTGCTCTGCGACAACCAAGGGCAATGTGACCGGCTCGAGGAAATACTCGGGGGTCCCGAGAAAATTCCACCCGGGGCGCACGTGGTCGTTGGTTCGCTCTTCGCCGGCTTCGTACTAGAGGGCGCGACCCCGCCCCTTCAGGTACTCACGGACCACGAGATCTTCCGCCGCTCGCGGAGAGTCCGAAGCAGGCGTCGGTTCCGTGGGGCGGTGGCACTCGAGAGCCTGGCCCAATTGAGTCCAGGGGACCACGTGGTCCACATGGACCACGGCGTGGGCGTCTTCAGAGGGCTACAGCATGTCGAGATCGGGGGCGAGGAGCTCGAGTCCATGGCAATCGAGTATGCCGGCGGAGAAATCCTGCGCGTGCCGGTCTATCGGCTCGACCTCGTCGAGGGCTGGTTGGGTGAATCCGAAAGCGCCGTCCCTCCGGCCGTACACCGGATCGGGGGGAAGCGCTGGAAGACGCTGAAGAGGAAGACGAGCGAAGCCATCGAGATGATGACCCTCGAGCTCCTCCAACTGTACGCCAAGCGAGAGTCCGCGCCGGGGTTCGCCTTCTCCCCCGACACGCTGTGGCAAAAGGAGATGGAATCGTCGTTCCTCTATGAAGACACACCCGACCAGCGGACGGCGACCGAGGCGGTCAAGCGCGACATGGAGTCCACCCGGCCCATGCACCGCTTGATCTGTGGCGACGTCGGGTATGGCAAAACCGAGATCGCGATCCGGGCAGCCTTCAAGGCGGTCCAGGACGGGAAGCAAGTGGCAGTGCTCGCGCCGACGACCGTGCTCGTGGAGCAGCACCGGCACACCTTCGCGGAGCGGCTCGCGGACTATCCGGTGCACATCGGGGCGCTCAGCCGGTTTCGCACGCCAGCCAGTCAGAAGGAGATTCTAAAGAGACTCGCGGGCGGGGAAATCGATATCGTGGTGGGGACACACCGACTACTCTCGTCCGACGTCGAGTTCGCCGATCTCGGCCTCCTGATCGTCGATGAGGAGCAGCGCTTCGGCGTGCGCCATAAGGAACGTCTCAAGCAGCTGAGGGCGTCGGTAGACGTGTTGACGCTGACGGCCACGCCCATCCCACGAACATTGCACTTGTCGCTGGTGGGCCTGCGGGACCTCTCCCTGATCCGTACGCCGCCACGCGATCGGATGCCAGTCATCACGCATGTGGTTCCGTGGTCGGACCACATCCTTGCGGAGGCCTTGCTCAGGGAATTGGACCGGGGCGGACAGGCCTTCTTTCTACACAATTTGGTTTCGACCATCCAGGGAGCGGCCGAGCGCATCCGGGAACTCGTCCCGGAGGCCCGAGTCGAGACGGCCCACGGTCAGATGAAGCCTCGGGACCTGGACCGGGTGATGCGAGATTTCGTAAACGGGGAGATCGACATCCTGGTCTGCTCGTCGATCATCGAAAACGGCCTCGATGTCCCGAACGCGAACACGCTGATCGTGAACCGGTCTGAACATTTCGGACTGTCCCAACTCTACCAGATCCGAGGACGAGTGGGGCGGTCCGACCGCCGGGCGTTCTGCTACCTCATCGCGCCTGCAAACCTCAGCGAGGAGGCCGAGCGCCGCCTCAGGGTGTTGGAGCATCACACGGAACTCGGAAGCGGCTACTCGGTGGCGCTCCGAGACATGGAGTTGAGAGGGGCGGGAAACTTGCTCGGCGGTGAGCAGTCCGGATTCGCCCATTCCATGGGCATCGACGCGTACATGCGTTTACTCGAGCAGACCGTCAAGCACCTCCAGGGAGCGGAGGAAAGCCGCGAATTCCCCGACCCGGATGTCTCGATCGCCGGCTCTGCATATCTACCGGACTCCTACATCTCCGACGCCAGCCAAAAACTACATCTATACCAAAGGCTTTCTAAACTCAGCCGGATGGCCGAGGTGGCCTCCCTGCGAGAAGAATTGGCAGACCGCTTCGGTGCCCCTCCGGTCCATGTGGAGCACTTGCTCGATGGCGCCGCACTACGAATCCTGGGAAGGAGAATTGGAGTCGAACGGATACTGGTAAGACCGGGGGAGGCGCGAGTGAATTTCAGATCCGCGGTTGTGCCACGCCTTTCGGTTCTCGAGCGCCCTCTCCAAGAACACGCTGTCGATGTGGAAGTCCGACGCATGACGCCCCTATCGCTGGTCCTTCATCAAGCGGGCCCGGATTCGCTAGTTTCGACATTGATCCTGGCCCTCACGACGTTGATCGAGGCGCGGGACGAGGCAGCGTGACCCTACGATTACGGAGACCAGTGACGATGACACAACACGCCGGATGCGCTTCTGGCCCCCTGGGCAGATGCGCCAAAGGAATAGCCCTCGGAGTCCTGGTCGTTCTTTGTGCGTGTGAGGCGGAATCAGGGAGGGTTCTCGCCCGGGCGGCGGGTCACGAACTGACGGTGGATCAGATGGTAGAGATCCTCGCAAGGCAAAACACCGTACCCAACCAACCCGACGTCGTGGACGCACTCGCGAACTTCTGGATCGACTATACGCTCATCGGAGTGAGCGCCCGGGACGACTCGCTGTTTACGACTCTCGATCTCGATCCTCTTCTCCAGCCGCAACTCGACCAGGAGACGATCGACGCATACATGAACTCGGTCGTCCGACCGGACACCGCGATCTCCGAGTCGGACCTGAGAACAATGTGGGAGGTCGATCCCCCGGCCGACTCGGTCCGGGCGCAGCACATCCTACTCGCTTTTCCCGAGCAGGGGACCCAAGCCCAAGTGGATAGCGTGGCCGCCTTCGCAGCACAGCTGAAGGAGCGGGCTGCGGCAGGTGAGTCCTTCGAGACTCTGGCCCGCCAGTACAGTGAAGACAGCGGGAGCGCCGTCCAAGGGGGGGACATCGGATTCTTCGGCCGGGGAATGCTGGTGCCTTCGTTCGAAGAGGCCGCATTCTCCCTGGCTGTCGGTGAAATCAGCGACCCGGTGTTGGGTTCGTTCGGGCTCCATGTCATCAAGGTCACGGACCGGAAAGCAGCGACGTTCGAGGGGGCACGCACAAGCTTCCGGGACTCGCTCGTTCTTGGAAGATTGCGACAAGCCGACTCGATCCTCCTGGCCCAAATCGACGAGGAAGGCGAGATCGAGGTCGAGGCCGGGGCCGTCACTCTTTTGCGTGAACTCGCCATGAACCCGGGGACCTCACTCGGCAGCAGGGCGGCGAATCGCACGCTCGTGTCCTATCGTGGGGGCTCGTACTCGGTTTCGGACGCACTGCTCTTACTAAATACGCAGCAAACCAACCTTCCGGGTCAGCTCGCGACAGCGCCCGACGAGGCCCTGAGCAATCTCTTGAGCCGCCTGGGGCAGGCGCGGGTTCTACTCGCTCGGGCCGCGGAAGCCGGAATCACGCCGTCTCAGGAATACATCGATTCTTTAGATTCCCAAGCACGGCAAGGAATCAGAGAAGCGACCGATGAACTCGGCCTTCGGAGGATCGCCCCCTTGGAGGGTGAGTCAGTCGATGACGCGTTGTACCGCACGACCCTTCAGGTCCTTCGTGAAATCTCGGCGGGTACACGCAGGGTCATCCAGATGGCCGCGATCATCGTATCGCTTCGTCGAGAGGCCGATTGGGAGATTTTCGAGAGTTCGATCGCAGCAACCGTCCAGCGAATCGATGATCTGAGGGGGATCGTCGAGGAGGCGCCGGCCCAGCCCGTTCCCGTTCCACCCAGTGCGCCATCCGTCGTCGACTCCGTCCAGAACTGACGGTGGACGCGAAGTCCGCTCAGGAACACGATTTCTCTCATGGTTTAGACAACGCATGAATTCTTCATCCGGAAGTTTGGCGCTCCTCGCGGCTGTCTTGGTCCTGATCCCTTGGCAGGTCGAGGGCCAAGGGACCCCGCAGGGCACCAACGTGGTCGAACGGGTGGTCGCGGTCGTCGGAGATTCGGTTGTCCTTTTGACGGAGGTGGAGGAATTCCTCCTTTCGATGGAGGCGAGGGGTTGGAATCGCCCGACCGGGCCGGCCCAACTTCTAGAGGCGCAGCTAGAGGTCCTGGACCAGCTCATCAACCAGCAAGTGATTCTTCAGGAAGCGGCGAAAGACACGCTTCTGGAGGTCACCGAGGAGGAACTGGAGGACCGAGTCCAGCAAGAGATCGACGGTCAAGTCCGCCAGTTCGGTACTTTGGGCCTGCTTCAACAGGCACTCGCTGAGCAGAACATGACCATGGCCGTTTTCCGTGAGCAGCGGAAGAACCTCATCCGACGGCAGCTGCTCCAGGAGCGGTTCTTTGCCAAGGGGGGCCAGAGCGAGGCGGACATCGTCGTGACGGACGAGGAGGCGCTAACATATTTCAATGAGAATCAGGATCTGATTCCTCAGAGACCACCCAGCGTTGTCTTCGAGAACGTTCAACTTCTCCCTGAGGCGAGCGACTCCTCCAAAGCGGAGGCCCTCGCTGAGGCCGACAGCGTTCGGGGGCTTCTCGCGGAAGGCGAGGACTTTGCGGAGCTCGCCGCCCGCTTCTCGGACGGCCCTTCAGCTGAAGAGGGTGGAGAACTTGGGTGGATACGCCAAGACGGAAGCTTCGTGGAGTCTTTTGAAGAGGTTGTCTTCCAGTCGCTTCCGGGCTTGATAGGCCCTCCCGTTCTGACGGAATTCGGATACCATCTCATACTGGTGGAGCGGGTACGGGGGGGCGAGCGTCGGGTGAGCCACATGGTGTTTCAGCCAGAGGTCACACAGAGCGACATCCAGGCCAACGATGCTCGAACCCAGTCGTTCGTGACCCGGCTGAGGGCCGGTGAGACGATGGCCGATCTGGGCCTGGAGCCCGACACGGCGGACCTGTTCATTGAGCAGATCGCACAGACATCCCAGACTTTAGCTGCGGCGATACAATTGGCGCAGGTGGGTGAGGTGGTCGGGCCGGTGAGGGTTGAAGACCCCCGGACTCAAAATGGCTGGACCGTCGTTCGGGTATTGGAGGAAACGAGTGGAGGCGCCGGTGAGTTTTTTGAATTTCGGGACTTGATCATGGAGCGCCTGAGGACCCAGCGCCTCACGGAGAGCGTGGTCGAAGGGTTACGAGACCAAGCGCACGTCGAAATTCGGCTCGGCGGAGGCTGACCGACCGCGGCCGCATATGTCCACGCAATGCTTGGCGGTCACGCTCGGTGATCCTCGCGGAATCGGCCCTGAGGTGGCTGCGAACGCCATTCGGCACCTCAGAGAGCAGGGCGACGACACCGACTTCATCTTGGTGGGACCGGACGGGTTCGATCCGGGACTGGCTACCTACGAAGCCGTGGGTCGATTCGACGGCTCCGAGCATTCTGCAGGAGTCCTGTCCGCCCGTGCGGTGGGAAGTGCCGTCCGCCTCGCCCTGGCGGGCGCCGCAGCGGGAATCGTGACCGGCCCGATCAACAAACCAGCCCTCCGGTCTGCCGGGCTCACCGATCCCGGCCATACGGAAATGCTCCAGCGCCTCACGGGGGCCTCCGATGTCGGCATGCTCATGGCTGCCGAGGAAACGCGCTTAGGAGCGCCTCTTCGGGTACTCCTCGCCACTACGCATGTCCCGCTACGCAGTGTGCCCGCACTGTTGACCTCGGATCTGCTCATTTCCCAGGCGATGTTGTTGAACACTTCTCTTCAAGTCGATTGGAATCTCGTCAGTCCACGCATCGCGCTCTGCGCACTGAATCCCCATGCTTCGGACAGCGGACTGTTCGGGAACGAAGAGGATCGTGTGTTCCACCCTGCCGTGGACGCTCTCCGGAAAGCAGGTGTCGAGGTCGAGGGCCCGATTCCGGCCGACACGGTATTCAGTAGGACGCTCAACGGGGAGTACGATGCGGTCATCGCCCCGTATCACGACGTAGGGATGGCCCCCTTCAAGACCGTCGCTTTCGGAACGGGAGTCAACGTGACGCTGGGACTGCCGTTCGTGCGAACCTCCCCGGATCACGGGACCGCTTTCGATCTTGTGGGTACCGGTAGGGCGGAGTCGTCCTCGATGCAGGCCGCCATCCGGTTGGCATCTCGGTCGGCCCTGGCACGTTTTGACACGTTAGCGGCCCAAATGTAGCTTTTTGCTTTCGACCCGCTGTTCATGGAAGTCGTTGGGAAACATTAGCTTACGAGGCTTGAGCTTCACGTGATCAAGTTCATCCACGTCACTAAAGAGTACGCCCGCCGTGAACCCGCCCTCAAGGACGTGTCGTTCCACTTGCTCAAAGGACAGTTCTCCTTCCTTACCGGGCACTCTGGATCAGGAAAGTCGACCGCTCTGCGACTCGCGCACCTGGCCGAGAGGCCGACCCACGGAGAGATACGGGCGGGCGGGTTTTCGTCCCTGAGAACCTCTCGGCGGGACGTGTGGAAGCTCCGGCGGAAGGTCGGGTACGTGTTTCAGGATTTTCGACTTCTCCCCGGCCGCAGCGCGCTCGAAAACGTCTCCTTCGCCCTTGAAGTCATCGGTTCGCCAAAAAGCCAGATCCTGCCGCGAGCCCAACGGCTCTTGGGTCAAGTGGGCCTCGCGCCCAAAGCAGGGTCTTCCGTGGATGAGCTCTCGGGAGGCGAGCAACAGCGCGTCGCCATCGCGCGCGCCCTCGCCAGTGAGCCGCTCCTCCTTCTGGCAGACGAGCCCACTGGAAACCTCGACGAGCGGGCTACTCGGGGTATCCTGGACCTGTTCTGGGAGATCAACGCACTCGGGATGGCCGTTCTGATGGCGACGCACGATCTGGAACTCATGCGCCGATATCCCACCACGCGGGTCCTTGAACTCGACCAAGGGCACCTGGTGTATGATTCTGGCGCGATCGAGCACGTGGAGCGTGGCCAACGACCAGACCCTGCCGCAAGCCCGGAGCCGGCCAGCGAGCAGACTTCGACCAGGGAGCGGAATTCGGACGGCGAAACGAATTCCACCAACGCACTGGATTCCACTGGTGAGCCAGAACTGGCCCAACAACAAGAAATCTGACGTGCTCTACACCATTCGGGAAACCCTAATCGCCTTCAAGCGAGCCCCCCTCCTGACTGGGCTCTCCGCCGCAATGGTGGGACTTGCGCTCTTTGTCGTCGGACTGTTTGGGCTCGCCACGCATAACGTCCGACTCTACCTGGAGACGATCGAGGAGCGGGTCGAGGTTGTCGCGTACCTGCGGGACGACGCGTCGACCGCGGACATCGCCGCAATGGAAGCGGCGCTCACGATGCTCCCGGAGGTACTCGCGGTGGATTTCGTGACCAAGGCCGAAGCACTTGAAAAGGCATATTCGGAACTGCCCGAGTTCAATGAGATTCTCACGGACCTCGAAGTCAATCCGCTCCCCGCGTCCATCGAGATCCAGCTTCGTCCGGGGAGTCGAACCGCCGCAACGGCCGATCGAATCGCACAACAAACTACCCTCCATCCCATCGTGGAAGAGGTGCAATACGGCGAGGAATGGGTCGCCAAGCTTTCTACACTTCGGCGGATGGGTTTCGTAACGGCCACGGTGTTGGGAACGGCTTTCGCAGTCGTGGCCGCGCTCATCATTGGTACTGCCGTGCGAATCGCGATCTTCGCGCGGCGAGAAGAGATCAAGATCATGCAGTTGGTGGGCGCTCGTGACAGCTTCGTTCACCGGCCTTTTCTTCTCGAGGGTGGCATCACCGGGGCGCTCGGGGGGGCTCTCGCCATCGCGCTTACATACACCACATTTTGGTCGGTATTCAACTACCTCTTCACCATTTCGTGGATTCCGTGGGAATGGGCCGGCATGGGGATGTCAGCCGGAATCGTGTTCGGAGTGCTCTCGAGCGGATACGCAGTCCGCAAGCACCTCCGGGAGGTATAGCGTGCGCGGCTTCTACGCCCGTGTCGGGCTGGCGATGGTCCTCGGGCTACCGACGCTCGTGGCGGCACCGGCGGCTGGTCAGGTTTCCGAGATTCGGAGGGAGATCATCGAAAGCCAGCGCCGACTCGAAGAGGTGCGCGAAGAACGAAGCCAGCTACGGACGGAGTTGACGAACCTGGATGGCCAGGAACGAAACGTGGCGAGAGAACTCACAAATGTCGAACGGCAGGTCAGTGCGTCTCGGTCCGCGGTAGCGGAAGTCGATTTTCAGGTCGACGTGGTGGGGACCGAAATCCAGAGCACGTCCAGTAACCTCTTGGTCACGAGGGAACGACTCCAGACCGGAAAGGCCGTTCTCTACCGCCGCATTCGGGATATCTACAAGAGGGGTGCACTCCACTCCGTGCGGGTCATGCTCGGAGCCGGCTCGTTTCCGGAATTGCTGACACGCTACCGGTACCTGCGCCTCATCGCTACATACGATCGCACGCTGGTGCGGAGCGTCGAAGAGCTCGAAATCGACTTGGGCGAACAAAACGAGGCCCTGCAGGCCACCATTGCCAACCTGGGCCGCCTGCGACAGTCAAGGCTCAGCGAAATGGCCGCTCTACGCTCCGTGGAAGAGACACATCGCCGGGCAATCGAGGGCTTCCGTGCCCAAGAACAAGCCGCCGCCAACCGGCTGGAACAACTCGAGCTAGACGAGACCCGCATGAACTCCCTCATCACCGAACTCGAAACGAGACGTGTGGAAATCGAGCGAGCCGCCGCCAGACGGGGAGTGCCCAACAGGATTTTGATGGCGGGGGTCGGAACGATGAACTGGCCCGTGGATGGCGAGTTGATCTATCGATTCGGGAGAGAGGCGAGACCGAACGGCACGGTACTGCGGTGGAACGGAATCGGGATTCGGGCGGCCACCGGAACGCCGATACGGGCCGTGGAGGCCGGTACGGTCGCTTACGCGGGTCCCTTCGAGGGGTACGGTCTGACCGTGTGGCTGAGCCACGGTGGCGGTTTTTATACGCTGTACCTTTACCTCGAAGAGATCGACGTGACACAGGGTCGAGAGGTGACATCCGGCCAAGTCGTGGGCACTGTGGGAGGAGCAGACACACCGGAGGGGCCCCACCTAGAGTTTCAGGTCCGGACCCCTGTCGACGGGGGAGACCCCCGGGCCCAAGACCCGCTCGCGTGGCTCCGGGCACCAGGAGGGTGAGCCTGCACCCCCTTTTTGGGCACACTGATCTTCAAGCGTCTCTGTCAAGGGCCTGGGCAACCGAATCCCTGCCGTCCAGCCTGCTCATCCACGGGCCACGCGGCGTGGGAAAACAACGACTCGCTCTCTGGCTCGGGCAACTCCTGCTCTGCCCGGAGTCTGAACCGAAGGGGCCTTGTTGCGACTGCAAAGTGTGCCGGATGGCCATGAATCTCGAGCATCCCGACCTCCACTGGTATTTCCCGCTCGCGAAGCCCAAGGGAGTTCGGCCCGGAAAACTCGCGGAGGCCATGGAGGAAGCACGCTACGATGCGCTCACAGGGCGCAGGGAGCGTCCGCTCCGCCCCGCCTCGGCCTCGACCGAACCCACGGGGATCTATCTTGCTATGGCCCAGACTCTCCGGTCCCACGCGCAGCGCCGGCCTGCCCTGGGAACGCGACAGGTGTTCGTGATCGGGGAGGCCGAAACGCTCGTTCCTCAGGAGTCGAGTCAGGAAGCTGCCAATGCACTCTTGAAGCTCTTGGAGGAGCCTCCGCCGAGCACGCTTCTCATTCTGACTTCCAGTGAGCCGGGCCGGCTCCTCCCCACCATTCGCTCACGAACGATGCCGCTCCACCTACCCCCGCTGGCCCCGAACAGCGTGGAACAGTTCCTGGTTGAGGTCGGCGAAGTCGCTCCGGATGACGCACGTCGGGCTGCCCACCTCGGTCGGGGTTCGATCGGCAGGGCTCTCGGGTTTCTGCCGCATGGAGAGGACCTGGGTCCTCTCGAGGCGCTCAGAGTTCAAGCGTTCGAGCTTCTTACCGCCGCGTCGGGTACGGACGGAGGAGCGGTTTATCGCAAGTCCCTGGAGTTCCACACCACCCGCAGCCGCGGCTTGATGCCCCTGTTCGAACTCCTGGAGGACGCGCTACGAGATCTCTCAGCGACAGCGGCGATGACCTCCGAAGCCCTTGTCAGTGAGAATCTTATCAATACTGATCGCGAGGAGTTCCTGGAACGGATTCGAGAGAGCCGGGATATCCATCCGGTGATGGTCACCCGGGCCTTTCGCCATTTGGAAGAGGCCAAGGAATTGGTGGCCGGCAACGTGAACCCACAACTCATTGTAGCCGGGCTCCTGACCGGCATCCGGGAGGAACTCATTGGCAACCCCTGAAGACCTCGACTCAAGCGGAGCAGGCCTGACGCACCTCGACGCGCAGGGAAATCCACGTATGGTGGATGTGTCGAATAAGGAGGCCTCGACCCGCGTCGCGGTGGCCGAAGGCCGCATTCGCATGTCTGCGGATACGTTGGCCGCCATTCGCGGGGGGAAGGTGCACAAGGGAGACGTCCTCCAAGCGGCTCGCCTGGCTGGCATCATGGCGGGAAAGCGCACAGCCGACCTGATCCCCCTCTGCCACATGCTCCCTGGTGCCTCAATCGGCGTCGACCTAGACTTGGATGAAACCCTCCCAGGCATCGTCCTGCGGGCCGAAGCTCGGATTACCGGCCAGACTGGAGTCGAGATGGAGGCCCTCACCGCTGTCTCGGTAGGCCTTCTGACGGTGTACGACATGGCAAAGTCCCTTGATCGTGGAATGGTGATCGAGGGGGTTCGTCTGCTCCGCAAAGAGGGCGGAAAGTCGGGCGCCTGGTCTGAAGAAGGCTGTTGAAAACAGTACAGCGGGTCTGCGCGTTCAGACGAGGAACGACAACGAGGCGTAGCAACGCGAGGGCGAGGAGGAGAGACGCAGGATCAGCCGCACAACCGCCCTGTGCCCACGAACAGGAAGGGCATGACCTTACTACACATTGAAGGGTTGCGGTGGGACGACTCCATCCCCGTTGTTGGAGCTCCTAACTGTAGCTACGACTATGATGTCGTCGCTCCGCCTAGGGCCTGCGACCGTGGCATCCCCAACGCGGCCCACCGTACTTCTTCAACAGCCTTCTACGATTAAAACACCCACTTCAGCAAACTCATCCTTTTTTCGGAGAGATTCTGTGAGACTCAAGATCCTGGCCTTATCAACCGTCGCTGTCAGCGCCTGCTCGGGTGGTTCCCCAACTCTCGGACCCTCCCCTGCCCCGGTTTCGGGGGCGAGTGATTATGAGGGCGCGACGGTGCGGGCCGCGGCCAGAATCCTCCCCAACCGCATTCGGCAGCATATCACGTTTCTGGCGAGCGACGAGCTGGCGGGAAGGGACACACCGAGTCCAGGGCTCGAGACGGCTGCCTCGTATTTGGTGGAGACCCTCCAAGAAGCGGGGCTCGAGCCCGCGGGAGAGAACGGCACGTTCATTCAGCGCTTCCCTTACACGCGCACTGCCATGGTCACCGCATCCCGCCAAGTAGATTACAGGTTGGCGGGCTCGACCCGGGACCTGGAATACGCACGAGACTACTACGTGATCCCCGGACAGCTATCGGCGGCGAACGCCGAGGTAGTCTTCGGTGGTCGGGCGGATCAACCCTCGGCCGGACTGGCCCAGATCGCGAATGGCAAAGTGGCGGTCTTCACGACCGAGGGTAACCCGGTCGTTGGAACGGGTGAGTCGTTGCTCACCGCGTTCCAAGCCGCGGCCCAAGCCCAAGCCGCCGCACTCGTGCTCATCCTCGACGCAACCCAAGAGACCGACAGCATCATGGACATGGCGAGCGGACTTCAGGGAGCCGGCTTGGCCACTCCACTCCCGATCGTCGGTCTGTCCTCCGCGAGCGCCGCCACCCTTCTGGCGGAGATCGGTCTCGATCTGGCGACGCTCAGGGAGTCGCCGCCGCTAACCGCACTATCCCTCGACGGCATGACGATGAACGTCTCGGCCCCCTTCGAAGTGTCCGAGCACACGCCGCCCAACGTGGTGGGCATGGTGAGGGGCAATGATCCCGAATTGAGGGACGAATACATCGTGTATTCGGCGCATTTCGACCATGTCGGTGTCGGGATCCGTGACGAGCGCGGGGATTCCATCTACAACGGCGCGGACGATAACGCTTCCGGCACATCGGTCCTTCTCGAGACCGCCGCCGCGTTCGCCGCACTCGAAGTGCCCCCCGCTCGCTCCGTCATCTTCCTCGCGGTGAGCGGGGAGGAAAAGGGGTTGCTGGGCTCAGCACACTACTCGGAAAACCCCACCGTACCGATCGAGGAGATCATCATGAACATCAACTTGGATATGGTGGGGCGGAACCACCCCGACACATTGATCGGCATCGGCCGGCAATACACCAACCTCGGACCCCTTTCCGATCGTATTCTCAGGGAGCACCCGGACCTCGGATTCGTATTGATCGAAGATCCGAAGCCGGAGGAGCAGGGGTTCTTCCGGAGTGACCATCTCAACTTCGTGAACAAAGACATACCAGCGATTTTCTTCTCCGCGGGGTTCGATCACGAGGACTACCACAAACCCTCCGATGAGGCCGCGCTCATAAATGCGGAAAAGGCGGCGCGAGTGGGCCGCATGGTGTTCCATCTGGGCGCGCTCATCGCGAGTGGCGCCGAAGATCCTGAATGGACCGAGGAGGGCCTGGCAGAGGTTCGGCGGGTCATCGCCGACAACGGGAATTGACCGGCGGAGCCGGGAAGGCGGCGGTTATCAATTGATCTTTTATCGGGACCGAAAGCACATCAAACCAGAAGACGTCCGTCCGTTCATGGAAGAAGGGCTTCAGGTGTTTCAGCTCTTCACGGAGAAGAGATGCCGTCGCATCTCAGATGACTCGTGAAGAAATAGCCGAAGCCTAGCGGATGTCCCGCGAGTGGCTTGAGGCGCATCCCTCCAGCGACAACTAGCACCTAGTCCCTCCTTCTGCTTCGGTCAAAGTTGGCATCTGGACATCCCCCCTGCCCAAATACCACACAGAATACCACACATAACTAACTCAGAGTAAACGTTTGGATGGCTATAAATGACGTAAATGCTGGGGTTTTATAGGGTAAGCGCGAGGATCTCCGGGGAGGCTACGGAATAGCCTCAGTTCCTACATGTGGTAGTTCGGCGCCTCGCGGGTGATCGTGACGTCGTGCGGGTGCGACTCGCGCAGGCCGCCGGACGTGATCCGCACGAACGTCGCTTTTCCCCGAAGCTCCCCCAGGTCGGCCGCCCCGCAGTACCCCATCCCACTCTGAAGCCCGCCAACGAGTTGGAAAACCGTATCCGCCATGGGCCCTTTATAGGGCACCCGGGCTTCGATCCCCTCCGGAACCAGCTTACGCAACTCGGCCGCCGGATCCTGAAAATAGCGGTCCGCGGACCCCTCCTGCATGGCCGACAGGGATCCCATCCCGCGCACCGTCTTGAAACGGCGCCCCTCCATGAGGAAACTCTCCCCCGGTGACTCCTCCGTACCCGCAAACATAGATCCCATCATGACGGCCTGGGCGCCGGCGGCGAGCGCCTTCACGATATCCCCCGAGTAGCGGATTCCCCCGTCAGCGATGACGGGAACCTGACCCTGCACACCCTCCACGGCGTCCATGATGGCCGTCAACTGAGGGAGCCCGACGCCCGTCACAACCCGGGTCGTGCAGATCGAACCGGGCCCCACACCCACCTTGACCGCGTCCGCTCCCCGCTCCATGAGAGCCGCGGCTCCCTCTTTGGTGCCGACGTTGCCCGCGACGATCTGCGCCTCGGGGAACCGCTTTCGTATTTGAGCCACCGCCGAGAGTACGCCCTCCGAGTGGCCATGGGCGGTGTCCACCACGAGCACGTCCACGCCCGCGTCGATGAGCGCCCCTGCCCGGTCGAGCGACTCCTTCGAGGCGCCGATCGCCGCTCCGACACGTAGTCTCCCGTGCTCATCCTTGCACGCTCCGGGAAAGAGCCGCCGCTTGAAGATGTCCTTGACGGTGATCAAGCCTTGCAGGGTCCCACCTTTGTCGACCACCGGCAGCTTTTCGATTCGGTGTTTATGAAGGATCCTCTCGGCGGCCTCCAGCGTCGTCCCTTCCGGAGCCGTAATCAGGCTATCGGAGGTCATCACCTCGCGGATCGTACGATCCAATTTGCTCTCGAACTGCAGGTCGCGGTTGGTGACGATCCCCACCAGGCGACCGTCGCTTTCAACGATCGGGACGCCGGAGATGGAAAACCGGGCCATGAGCTCATGTGCGTCACGGAGGGTCTTGTCCGGCGACAAGGTGATCGGATCCAGGATCATGCCGCTCTCGGAGCGCTTGACCCGGTCCACTTCCGCCGCCTGAGTCTCGACGGACAAGTTCTTGTGGATGACGCCGAGCCCGCCTTCCCGCGCGATCGCGATGGCCATTCCCGACTCGGTGACCGTATCCATCGCGGCCGTGAGTAGGGGGATTTGCAGTTCGATCCCGGCCGTAAGGGACGAACGGACGACCGTATCCTTCGGATGCACCGACGAATGACCCGGCACCAGCAACACATCGTCGAACGTGAGAGATTCCTTGAGAATCACGGCCATGACGCTACCCCATCCCCCATATACGAGGCGCCCGCCCACCCAGAATCTCCTCTCGAGACCCTCGATGAACAGGCGCGTTTGGTACTACCATGGACGATCATACCGAGGCCCGTCTCGGGGTGTCAACCCTCGGGCCCGCTCGCGCGGATACATCGGTGCGTGCCAGGCCGAAACACTTCTAGAACACAAGCCTAAAGCGGGGAGGGTGGGTTCTCAGACGGAGGATCCTCATCGGCGCCAGAGTCATCCATCGGTGGGGGCTCGTCCTCGATGGCGCGATCCTCAGCAATGGGCGTGAGTTCCTCCATGAGCTTTTTTCCAGCGGACGAAACGTTGGAGAGAACCCGATCCGCGGCAGAGATCAATTGAAACGCTTCGCGAAGCGTGGCAGGGCTCATCGCGTTCTTTCTCAATTTGTCCTCCATCGCTTCGGCAAAACGCTGGAGTCCCGATGCCTCTGCGGCCCCGTCCGGCCCATACTTGCTCTCCAGAAACTCGATGTAATCCAGCAACTGGTAGACTTGCTCCTCGGGCAGACTCTCGATCTTCCGCATGAGGCGCTGGCGAAGTATGTCGTGCATGACCGCTGGATCCGGATCGGGTTTATGCTCCGTTCGAAATGCCAACCGCAAGTTAACACAGCGTGGCGTGTAGGGGCGACGGCTTGCCCGGCCGCGGAAAGCACCTAACGTTTGCCGTCGTCTTGGGCTCTTTCACGCCCCCCGCGCTGCTTAAACAGCCTTCTAACCATGACCTTTCTACCCAATCGAGTAGTCGGAATTTCGGAGAGCGCCGAGCAACTCTATGGCCGCTGGCTCGGGGCCATCGATGAGCGTCTCGATGCTCCGGATTGTGACCGCTACGAGCTCTGCAGAGCGGTCCTGACCGAAATCCATTTTCCCCAACTCAGTGGGGTCGATCCAACCACGCTTCCCGTCGCGACCCAGGTCGCGCTCGCACAGATGGACGCCCGAAACGTGACGTTGGAACCCGAGTACTACGCCGAGATCGACCTGGGGCTGTACGAACCCGTCAAACCGCTCATCTGGCTCTGGGAGATGTTCGACCGGAGTACCTTAGCCGAAAACGTGCATCTGGGGGTCAAATTCCGCCGGATCCTGGCGAAGCGGATTTTTCGGAAATGCGGCGCCAACTTCAAGGCGTTCCACCACGTCAAACTCTCGTTCGGCTACAACCTGGAGGTCGGAGACAACGTAGTTGTCCATCGACACGTGCTGTTGGATGACCGCGGTGGCATATCCCTGGGAGACGGCGCCTCGGTCTCCGACTTTGCGAACGTGTACAGCCATTCGCACGACGTGGTGGAGGGGCGGGAAATCACGACCCCCGAGACCATCATCGGTGCTGGAGTCCGGGTCACCTACCATGCCACGGTCATGTCTGGAGTACATCTTGCCGAAGGGAGCATGCTCGGAGCGTTCGCCGTCGCCACGAAGAACACCGAGCCTAATGGGGTCTACGCCGGCATCCCGGCCAAGAAGATCAAGGACAAGCCGATTGCTTCCCGGCCCCCAGCTACGCCCGACCCGCTGGCTGACTCAGGGGTGTGATCCTCACCCCTCCTCTGATTCGTACTGGGCTTTCAGTCGTTCTACGACCGCCGGATCGGCCAACGTCATCGTATCGCCCAGCGCCCTCCCCTCCGCAACGTCCTTCAAGAGTCGCCGCATGATTTTTCCGGAGCGAGTCTTGGGAAGGTCGGCCGTAAACATCACCGTCTCGGGACGCGCGATCGGTCCGATCTTCGTGGCGACATGTTTCTTCAGTTCCGCCGCGAGGTCGTCGTCACCCCCCTCACCCCCCTTCAGCGTCACGAAGGCGGCGATGGCCTGACCCTTCACGTCGTGTGACTTACCCACGACAGCCGCCTCGACGACGTCGGGATGGTCCACCAGCGCGCTCTCTACCTCCATCGTTCCGATTCGGTGCCCAGCCACGTTGAGTACGTCGTCCACCCGGCCCAGAATCCACAAATACCCGTCTTCGTCCCGCTTCGCGCCGTCCCCGGCGAAGTAGATCCCATCCCACTTGGACCAATACGTCGCCCGGTACCGCTCGTCATCTCCGTAGATCGTGCGGATCATGGACGGCCACGGCTCGGTGATCGCGAGAAATCCGGCGTCCACTTCATTTCCGTCGTCATCGAGCAACGTGACCGAGATCCCGGGAAAAGGTTGGGTTGCACTACCAGGGCGTGTTTCGGTGACCGCCGGAAGCGGCGTGATCATGATGGCTCCGGTCTCGGTCTGCCACCACGTGTCCACAATCGGACAGCGCTCCTTTCCGAGAACCTGATGGTACCACATCCACGCCTCCGGATTGATCGGCTCGCCGACGCTCCCGAGAAGACGGAGCTTCGACAGATCGTGCTTATCCGGCCATTCCTCGCCCCACTTCATAAACGCGCGGATCGCCGTGGGCGCCGTATAAAAGACCGTCACGCCATACTTCTCGCAGAGATCCCAGAATCGGTCCTTCTCGGGCCAGTCGGGTCCCCCCTCGTACATGAGAACAGTCGCGCCGTTGGCCAAGGGGCCATAGACGATGTAGCTATGCCCCGTGACCCACCCTACATCGGCGGTGCACCAGTAGACGTCGTCCTCCCTCAGGTCGAAGACGCACTGCGTAGTCGCCGCGACCTGGGTCAAATACCCACCGGTGGTGTGCACCACACCCTTGGGTTTTCCAGTCGTCCCGGACGTGTAAAGGATGTACAGCAAATCCTCCGCATCCATGACCTCGGGAGCGCACTCCATGCTCACACCGGCCATCAGTTCGTGATACCAATGATCGCGGCCCGCCTGCATATCGGCGTCGACCTCGGCGGTGAGTCCCGCCCCTCTCGCCACCACTACAACGTTTTCGATCGTCGGGCAGGACTCTACTGCCTTGTCGGCATTCTCTTTGAGCGGGACGATTCCTCCACGTCTATACCCCCCATCTGCAGTGATCAGCACCTTCGCAGTAGCATCATTGATACGATCGGCGAGCGATTCCGGACTGAATCCACCAAAAACGACCGAGTGAGGAGCACCGATGCGCGTGCAAGCGAGCATGGCGATCGCGGCTTCGGGAATCATGGGCAGGTAGATGGCCACGCGATCGCCCTTCCCCACCCCCAAAACCTTCAGTGCATTTGCAAACCGACACACCTCCTGATGGAGGCTCAAATACGAGTACTCGCGGACATCCCCCGGCTCGCCTTCCCAGATCAACGCGGCCTTGTCCCGGCGCGGACCATCCAAGTGTCTATCCAGGCAGTTGTGGGAAACGTTGAGCTTTCCTCCGACGAACCACTTGGCGTGAGGGGGCTCCCATTCGAGTACCGTATGCCATCGCTCGAACCAATCGAGCTTCTCCGCCCACGATTCCCAGAAGGCGAGGCGATCCGCAGCCGCGCTCTCGTACAAGCCGCGATCGGATACCACGGCCCCTTCTGTAAAATGTGCAGGCGGTGGAAACCGGCGACTCTCCGTAAGGAGCACATCCAAACCACGACCCTCAATGCTCATTCGAGTCCCCCGCTTCGTATGTCCTCACCCATGCGTTCTCCTATGTCCAGATCTAGCCCGTGTTGCACTTCAAAGTTGATGCCGAGCGGCTCCCTGGGTGGAACTGAGACCGTTGTCGGCATCCGAGTCCACATGTATCGCGCTTCCCTACCTCCTTAGCCAGTCCGAGTCGACGGCATTCACCCGAGACAGCACCCCCTCCGACGAACCAAATGCTGCGAAAGGTTGGTTTCAGCCGCTCATTCACGAAGGGCGCAAGTTCGCCCGAGCAGAACTCGACCGTATCCCTCGTTTTCGGCAAGTCGCGACGGGTCAAGACGCAGGTCGGCTTGTCGCCATAGGACCAACCGAACCTTTTGGCCTCGAAGTCCAATGCTGTCTCATAGGTTCGCGAGCCCATGACGTAGCAGTCGATGAACTCCTGCGTGACCTCTGGGTCCAGGGTGTCCCCGTCCTCGAACTCGTCTGACGTTTCAAGCCAGTCGACGCGCCCGTCCTTTCGGGCGATGAACCCGTCGAGGCTCGCCACCATGTCGATGGTTACGCAGGACTCTGTGCTCGCCATGGTCACGCCTCCGCGTTTGGGTTTGAGAGCGCCCAAGGCCCTTAACGACGCCACACGACGGCTGCCGGGGGGAGCCGCATAACTAACGACTGTACTGCCAATCCTCTGAGGTCTCCGAAGCGGATCCGCTGCGTGGATGGCAACCCAGGAGAGACCGCCAGGGCTCGACAGACCCAGTGAGTCCCCCGCCTGCGGCCTCCTCACGTTGCGGGCTTAGGCTGCGCCGGAGACGTGTTGATTGTGTCGCCGAGGACGTTGGTGGGTGGCAGCTCTATCCCGCCTCAATCAGCAGAGACCTGAGGCCTTGATGCGCCAGGACACGCTGGAAGGCCACGGTCGTGGACGACACCAGCGCGGATACCGCGCTCGCCCCTGAGTTCAGATCTTCCGACGGGATGGCGAGCTTGATGCGCACTTCCGTCTCGGCGGCTCGCGGATCGTCCTTAGGATCATCCATCGTCAAGCGCAACACGAATGGGGTGTGCGCGTGTTCGGGAAGGCAATCGGCGGTGACCTTGGCGAGGGCCGTGAAAAGGTCTGGCATCGGCCCTAACAGCCCCAATTCCGGGCCGGTCACGACGAGAGCGAGGTTTCCCTTGAGGCCCTTCGTGGTCTCGTCCAGGAACACGTCAATGCTCACGAAATCCGGCCCCTCGTCGTCATGAAAAAAAAGGTAGGCGCTACGTGAGTTCTCCCCCTCCCACCGACCCTCGAATTGGTGACTAGTCGTCTTTTGGAGCCCGGAGAGCACCCAACCGGACCGTGTGATACCGTCCTGAACCGCCTCGATAAACGGCTCTAAGGTCAGTAGAGGATGAGCGTTGTCGGACATGGCAAAGGCCGGGGTCGGGGGATATATTGTAATATTATGAAATCTTCGATTACGAACGTCCAAGATGTGGTGTTACGCCGGACTCTTCAGGAGAACGGGCACCGTTACACCGATCAGCGAGCCGCCGTTTTCAGGCTCGTGGCGCGCAGCAGGGTCCACCCCACCGCGGAGGACGTGTTCCTGGGCGTACGTACCGAAGTCCCCGGAATCTCACTCGCGACGGTCTACAAAAGCCTCGAAACGTTGGTCAACTGTGGGCTGGCTAAGAAGCTCAACCCCGCGGACGGCTCCGCCCGGTTTTGTGGCCGGACTGAACCCCACCATCATGCACGGTGCCTGGCCTGTGGGGGCGTTTCTGATATCGCCGGTGAGCTCGGCGACTCCGAGATCGCCGCCCTTCAGTTACAGGCCAATGGATTTCACTTGGTGGGATACGAGCTCGAGTTGACGGGGTACTGCTCGGACTGCGCGCCGCCGACAGGCAACGGGGCCGGCGCCTCCTCCAACTGACGACATCACCTTGGGTGCGCCGCAACGTTGGTTAGGCATGATCCGCTTCCCCGTGTTCCGGATTCCCGTGACTCCAGTTCACCTGGCCCGAGCCAAGACCGCCTTCCAGGGATCCCTGGCTTTGGTAGTCCTGTCTGTCTGGACTGGGGCGGACTGGAACGACGATGCGGTACCGCCCCCGCCCAGCGAGATTGTGGAGGCCGTCCGCGCACCGGTACGGCCACCTCCAGGTCCGGACGTGCTCACGCTGCAACGGGACCTTTCGGCCCTTCTGAATACGGAGTCACTGCGGAGAGCGGACTGGAGCGTCCTCGTCGTCTCACTCGAGAAGGGAGACACGTTGTTCGCCCAGGACGAGGACCGATTCTTATCGCCGGCGTCGAACATGAAAATCGCCACGACCGCTGCCGCTCTCCACTTTCTTGGGCCCCTGTTTCGATACCAGACGTTCGTCTACGCAGGCGGACCCATCGAAAATGGGATCCTTCGAGGCGATCTGATCCTCTACGGAACGGGAGATCCGGGGATCTCCGAGCGGTTTTACAGGAATCGAACGGACGTGTTCGAAGCGTTCGCCAAGCAGATCGCCGAGGCCGGCGTCACACGCATTGATGGCTCGGTGATTGGCGACGCGACATACTTTTCCGGACCCGAGCTAGGACCCGAATGGGATCCCCGGGACCTAAACGAGTGGTTCGCCGCGTCTGCGTCATCGCTCTCCTTCAACGAAAACATCGTCACCCTCCAGATCCTTCCATCGGCTCGCTTGGGCTCCCCACCCCGAATCGAAACGATCCCTTTCGGATTTCCACTGGATATGAGCAACCAGGCGGAAACGGTGGTGGGCCGTCCCCGTCCCAATCTCTGGCTGGACCGAGTCGAGCCCACGGCACGCATTCGGGTCGACGGAGAAATTCGGCAGGGAGGGCCGGATATATGGCGCCGCCTGACCGTGCCGGATCCAGCATTTTTCGCGGCCCGGTATCTTCGAGAGGTGCTGATCTCCGAAGGCATCGGCGTCAGGGCGCCGGAAAGAGCCGTCCATGTCGAATCGGATTCCAGGATCACCGGACGGGAAGCCTGGGCCCCCGGCTTTCTCGGACAGGATGAGCCATTGCTGCTCGCCCAGCACACGTCCCCAGAGCTGCTCGAGTACCTGACGGTCCTCAACCATGAAAGCCATAACTTGTTCGCCGAGACGATTATCAAGACCATCGGTAAGGTCGCGACTGGGGATGGATCCTTCGAGGGAGGCGCGCGTGCCGTTCAGTCTTTCGCCACAAAGGAGGCCGGGATCGAGGCTGAGCAGATCGTCGCCGTAGACGGTTCCGGGTTGTCCAGGGGAAACCGGACGAGCGCCGGCGCCCTGGTCGGACTCTTGCAGTACGTGGCGGCATCCGACAACTGGGACGTGTTCCTTTCGACTCTGCCAGAAGCGGGCCGATCCCTCCGCAGAATGTACGGGACTCGCGCGGCCCGTAACCTCCGAGCCAAAACGGGGACCATCGATGGTGTCTCCGCCCTCACGGGCGTGGTCAAGACGCAGGATGGCGAGACGCTGCTCTTCAGTATTCTCTCGAACGAACTCCGGTCCACGGGCGCTGCCAAGCGCGTCGAGGATCGGATCGGCGCTCGTCTAGCCGAGTTCCGGCGCCAGCTTACTCCCACGTCCTAGAGCAGAACGAAGCCGCCTCCGAAGCTCCACATCGGACATCGTGGCCAACGTCCTCTCGGCTGTGCCCTGAGTGTTCCATCTCACGTCGAGAAGCTCAAAGCCCTCTTCTTCAGCGTCTTCCGGGTGGAAATAGAGATGGTGCCGCCCCTTGAAATCGAGGCTGGCCTCCGAGCACACCGCGGCCACCCAGGCACGGCCATCGGAATCCAGAAATTTTCTCATGCGGGGCTCATTTTACCTTCGGCTTTTGGAAACGCGCTTCGGAGATCGGCCGAGTCGAATAGTGTCCGAGGAGTACCACAAAGCTAGGTTGGCCGAATCGGCAATACAACAACCTGTCGTATAGCCGCCTAGCGATCCCGCGCGTAAGGAGCACTTGGTGCCTAAGCCCCCCGACACCGGCCCCATTCACGAGCGAGGGATCAAGACCCGAGCCGCTGGCACTAGGCGGCCACACTTACGAACGGACCTGGCGCTCCTCGGGCTGAGCGTGATCTGGGGTGTCAATTTCTCCGTGATCAAGATCGCCCTGAGGGAGTTTGAACCACTGGCATTCAACGCCCTACGGTTCGTGCTCGCGTCGTTGACTCTCTTCCTCTTTCTGAGGCTGCGTGGCGCCATCCCGCTTCCGGCCCGACGACACTGGATCCGCATCGTTTCTCTGGGTTTGCTCGCAAACGTCGTCTACCAAATCCTGTTCATCCACGGCGTCGACCGGACCCTCGCCGGTAACGCCGGACTGGTGCTCGCCACGACGCCGGTGTGGACGCTGATTCTCGCGGCTGTAACGGGTTCGGAGCACCACGGCCTTCCCGTCTGGGGCGGAGTACTAGCTACGCTGGGAGGGATGGTGCTGGTGGTTGTCGGCGGGGACGGCGGCGTAGGGTTGGGCGAGGGCCTGTTGATGGGCGATCTACTGCTCGTGCTGGCCTCCATCACTTGGGCCACCTACACAGTCGGGACACAGAAGCTCACCCGAGAGTACGGAGCCCTGGCCGTAACCTCGTGGACGCTTTGGGTGGGCACCATCGGCCTGGTCGCACTCGGAGCCGCGTCTCTCTGGTCGACGGAGTGGGGCCTCATCTCACGGACTGGCTGGTTGGGGGCCGTATATTCGGGCGTTTTGGCGATCGCAGTGGCGTATCTGATCTGGAACCACGGCCTCGAGCACATCGGCGGACCACGAACCGCCGCGTTTTCGAACTTGGTACCAGTCGTGGCACTGATTGCGGCCGCGCTCTGGCTTGGTGAAGACCTTCGACCCAAACAGATCGCCGGTGCGATCATCATCATCGGGGGCGTGTGGATCGCTCGCAGGGCCGGGGGAACCGCGGGGGGAAAAGCTGTGGACGAGGCTGTGGAGCCGACCTACTGAAGAATAGCGGTGCTCATCCGGCGGACCCCGACTCGAGACTGGGGTGGTGACGGAGCTCCGGGAATTCGTACACGATAATCCCCTCATCAGTGACATCCGAACGGACGCGAAGACCGTCGTCCATACGATCCAACACTTTCTCGGCCGCCGAAATCGACATGTTCAGCGAGGCAGCGACCTCCGTCACCGTAAGCGTACCGCTCTTTTCGGTGGCGAGAAGAAGCACCCGCCTTTGAAGCCGGGCCATGATCGCGTGCCGTCTGTCCTCACGTGCTTTGAGCCCCCACCAGATGGCCCCCGTTCCCGCGGCCCCGAACACACTCCCGGCCGCGATGGCCCCCAACTCGAATTCGATAAATCCGATCGCGACCATGGGCGTCGCCAAAAGCACCATCGCCACCCCGAGCACCCGTCGCCCCACACCCCGCCTCGGAAGGCTTCCCTCAGAACTGAAATCGGCGCCACGTCCACCTTGACCCGTGCTGCCTGAGTCTACGAAGGCCGGGTGGCCGGCGAACCCAGGCCTCGGGATTCGAGCCCTTTCCCAACCCAAGCCACACTCCCCACAGATTCGATGGTGACGCCGGGCGAAATAATACGCCAAGCCTCCGAATCCGTAGGTGCACACGGAGATCCCGAGGAGTAATCCCATGTGACCGGGCCGCTTAAAGTACTTTACGCCGGTCCCCAAGTGGCCGCATCGGGGGCAGCTGCGGACTTCGACACCCATGGGCCCCATCACGGGACGCTGCGAGACGACCGCCCCACAGGTGGGACAGGCACCTTCGTGCTCCTTTAGAAACTCACCACAGGTGGTACAGCGCATCGGTCCTCGTCGAATGGGTCCTCCTCCGGAGGTAGACACTCCATGCTACGCGTTCGTTCCGGAGAAGATTCACCTCCCCACACCGGCCGCGGCCGACAACTGTCTGCGTCAGAACAACCGGATCAACGTCAATCGTAGCCCACTATTACGGGACACCGGACCTCCGTTGAGGCCGGAAGGACTGAGCGCGACACCCCCGTCCCCGGTCCCGATCAGGAAATACGCTCCGGAGGCAGACCAAAGACGCCCCTGGTCCGAGAAATCACCCGAACCATGCACCGGCGGTGTCGAAGGGAACCCGCCTCCAACCATCTCAAGAACCCCTATCAAGTCGAACCCGAGGAAACGGAGCTCATTGCGAAGGGGCAAAGGCCCTCGCAAAGAGACCTGGTGCTCCAACTCGAGCGCCGCGCTCCAGTCGGAAAAGAGATCCGGCCACTGACGGCCGGTCACCGACTCGACGTTGACCGTGCCGGTCTCGGTGGCACCGGTCAGCAGACCTAGCACGACATCGTCTCCAGCCTGGCCCCTCAGGTATTGGAGGAAGAGCCAGGCGGCGCCCCGCTCCGCCAGGCTACCGGCCCCCGCAGCGGTAATGAGGCTTACGTCGGACGGCTCGGTGAGAAACAAGGTTGCACGGTCTCGGTTCCCTCTCTGGTGTTCGTCCGCCTCAGCCACCCTGCCACGCCCCCTAAGCTCCTCTCCCACAAGGTCTTCCGCCATGTGGGCCAGTCCCTCCGAAAGCCAAATCGCCTCCCTCGTCGCGGCCTCCCGCACGATGATCCTCTCGTTGTGATGGATCATGTGTTGGAATTCATGAGCAAGGATGGGCGGCACCGTGCTTCGCACCACACTCCTATTCCGTACGTTGCCGTATATGCCCGTTGGATCGGGGACGAGAACATAGAAGACCTCGCCCGCATTGCTGTGCTCCAACTCCGGCATGAGATCCAGACCGAAAAAGAACCCGCCGACGAGGTCGTTCGACCCTGGCAGCGTCAACCGATTCACGCTCGGTGTGAAGAGGATGATGACACGATCGTTCCCATCCAAATCCGACGGAGATCCAAAGATCCCCGTGTCCACCGGGTAGATGGGATCATCGAAGAGGTCGGCAAAAAGTTCGATATCCGCCTGAGCAAGACTGGCCTGCGCGGTGTTGTCTTCATAAAGGATGGCCCTCTCCGAGACCAAGCGAACCCTGGCGGTGACTTGGTCGAACCCACCATCGGCTCGCAAAACTTCGAAGTCCCGGAGGTCGTCAACGACCGGGACCGCTGCCGGGGCAGCTCGAGCCGCGTTCCCCCCCGTGGGCACTGTGGCCCGCAGAACATCCTCACGCTCCCGCAGAAAAAGATCCCATGCGGCCTGCGCCGTGTTGAGCGACCGACCGCCTACGGCAGTGCCGTTCCGAGGAGCGCGATGCGACCTCAAGGCAACAGGGGCAGGCGCTTCCGGCCGAAGCCCGGTGAGCGTGTAGTCGAATTGAGCTGCCCCGATGGTCGCGGCGGACTGTACGACCGCCAGATACTCCTGTGGGCCACCCGCGCCCACCTTCACGCAGACCGGCGTGTCCTCCACCAAGAGCACAGTGTCGGCTCCGAGCGGCAGATTCAGGACACCAGCCAACGCCGTGACGCTCAGGGGGCGGGACGTGCTGGCTTGTCCTCCGAGCTGCACAGACACGTTCACAGAGCGTGTGGGAAGGCACAGAGGCACGACGACGTCAAGTCGGGTCGCGTCTCCGGCGATCACCCGGCCGGGAATCCCGGAGAAGAGAACGACGTTATGGTTGGAGATCGTGCTGAAATTCGTGCCCGTGAGTGTGACGACGTCGCCCGCGGTCAAAGCTGTGGAAGAAAGCGCATCCAGGGTGGGCGGAAGCACCGCCCAGGCCTCGAAGTCGACGGATTCGTCGGGGCGAACTCGAAGGGAAGCCCGAATGACGTACTTCCCCAGGTCGCTCCCGAGCCGAAATCGCACCTGGGCCAACCCGGCCGAGTCGCTGGGGGTTGTCTGACGCGAAAGCTGTGCACTCACGGGCCCGGCAGCGATCTCCCAGTCTACAAGAACCCCGTCGGACGGAAGGTCTCCGCTCTCGGTCCGGACGGCCACGGTCAACGAGTCGATCAGAAACTGCGAGGGCGGGCCGAACTGATCATCCCCGATTACCACGGTCAACGTGATATCCTTCGTGGTCGGGTCCACAGGCCCAAACCTGAGGCAGGTCGTTTGTGAAAGGGCACTCAAAACGACGAGTCCCGACAGGACCTGCCGCCGGAACCGCGAAATCACTCGGGGATTCTATCGAGGGATAGTAATTCGAGAATCGGCCTGCCCGTCAGTCGCGCGGACCCGGTCCGTACGCGCCCGACGACGCGAATTCGCTCCAAAGGGCTAAGGCCCTGAGCCTCTCCGAGCCGCTCCGGCGGGACAGCTACGTAGACGAACCCCTCATCGCTGTCCCCCATCCTGGTCAGAAGAAACGGCTCCGTCACGAAGAAGTCCGTCCGAATCTCCTCAGCCCGTTCCAGTGAAATGAACTGAAGGTCCCACTGGAGTACTTCGCCACGGAAATTATCCGGAGCCGCCGCTACGTCTTCGAGCGTCACATCCGTACGGATCGACGCCTCGACGCCCCCTTCTGACCCCTGCGGGAGCCATATCCACCCCTCCAAGCGAACTCGGGCCCAGTTCCCCTCCCTCGCCAGGACTCGCAGGTTCGTGCTTGAACCCGAAACGGCCAGCGTGTCTCCGTCGGGGGCATTGAGAATCGGAGAATCGGCCGAGCCACCCAAAGCCCATTCCTGGCCATCACCCACAGTGGAGGGCACCCTGAGGCGGGACCGGTCCGCAGAACCACTGGATGAACCTGAGCCGAACAAGGCCACAGATCCTCTCCACACCCAAGCTCGCCTACTCACGCGAGCCCAGCCGGCGACCCGCTCCACGGTCTCGAGAAGCGTGCCCTGCTCCAAATGGCCGAGGACCTCTCCGCCCGCCGCACCTCGGATGTTCTCGCCGCCCTGGGCGGAGACCACCAAATCTAAATTTCCTCGGTTGACCGTCTGAAGGGATTGGGTCCAGACCCATCCGTCGAGATCGAACTGCACCCAATCATCCGTCAACTCTAGGACTTCCAGACTCATGCCGGCCCGAAGCTGCCCCAGCAGTGTCCCATTCCGTGTCGCGCGGAAGTTTTCCTGTGTGGTCAACGTCGCTGACTGGGCCTCAGCGAACTCGGCAATCGCCAACAGGGGCCAGAGAATACAAAGGATCCTAAGAATCCCCCGGCGGCGGGCACAAGCAATCATCTTACTGAAACGATCCTCGACAGACGGTGTTGAAAGGACGATCTTGGCGGCCTCCAGAGTACGCAATCACTGGGCTTTGACGAATGTGTTCAGGCGAATGCTGGCCGTCAATTCCTACAACCGGATTCTTCACGCGCTCCATGCCCCACCTCAAACTCGTCGTCCCATCGATTTTGCTTCTCAGCGCGGCAGCCCACTCCACAGCCGCGGGTCAGAGCATCCCCTCCCCCTACACGTTTATCGAACACGGACAAGCATGGGCGATATTTGCGGGGAAGAGCGACCTCAATCCCGGCCAACTCGGGCTGGGCCCTCACGACGGCACCACGTTTGGTGGCCGCTACGCCGTCGCCTTCGGCGGTGCATTGAATCTGGATATCGACGGAACGTTGTTCAGGTCGAAGCGGGACGTCCTCGACGTGTCGCGACCGGAGGATGACCGCTCCCTGGGGAGGACCGACTTCAACATTGCCCTCATCGACATGCGGCTCCGCATCAACTTGACCGGTCAGCGAGCGTGGCGCAGGCTCCAGCCCTTCGTCCTCTTCGGCGGAGGGTTGGCCCTCGCCACATACACGGATCACGTTCTGGAGCTGACCATGGACATGCCCGAAGACGAATGGTACAACTTCGGCACTCGCTTTACCGGAACGTTTGGCGGAGGCACCAGTTTTCACCTTGCCGACAAAGTCTCTCTCCGCCTGGACGGCATAGTGAACCTGTGGAAGATCGCAACGCCAGTGGGATGGCTGACGGTGGACAACGATCCTGACGGTAACAACACCGAGGGTGAGTGGGTATCAGCGAAAACCCTCAGGCTCGGGGTCGCTTGGCGCTTTTGAGACCCATGCCGGATTTCGAGTCCAGGACTGGCGATTGGGTTTCGTTCGACGCGGCGCTCGAACGTGTCCTCAGTCACTCGTCTCCTCTTCCCCCTGTGGTCGTACCACTCGAGGAGGCGCTCAGTCGCGCGCTCACCCAGGATGTCCTGGCGCCGACACGACTCCCTCCATGGGACAACAGCGCCATGGATGGATACGCCGTCCAAGGCGAAGGCGTGGCGGGAGCCACCAAGGAACATCCCGCCGTCGTGACTGTCACCGGCGTGGTCCACGCGGGAGCGCGCTTCGAGGGCACCGTCGGACCCGCCGAAGCGGTAAGGATAATGACCGGGGGCGAAGTCCCGGAAGGTGCCGACACCGTGATTCGGGTCGAGGACACCGATCGAGAAGAGACGGACGAAGGACGTCTTCACATCTACTCCGACCGTGATCGAGGTCGCCATGTGCGACCGGCGGGACAGGATTGGCTCGAGGGTGCTGTCACACTGGAGTCCGGCACCGGACTGGGTCCCGGCCAGATCGCCGTGCTCGCTGCGGCCCGCGTGCCGACGGTCTCGGTCCACCGACGACCCACGGTGGCCATCCTGGCGAGCGGGAACGAACTCGTCGACCTCGATTACCCGTCGCTAGACCCCCACGGAATCCCAGAGAGCAACAGCCACTACGCGTCTGCTGCGGTCCGAGCGGCCGGCGGAACGCCGTTGCGTATGGGCATCGCTAGAGACGACCGGGAAGACATTCAGCAGCACCTCGCCAAAGCTGCAGACGCCGACGTGCTGGTCACGCTCGGCGGGGCCTCCATGGGAGAGAGAGACCTCTTCAAGGCTGTCCTCGAGGACCTTGGCCTGGAGTTGGAGTTCTGGAGGGTCAAGATCCGTCCGGGGAGCCCGATGAGCTTCGGCCGTTTGCCCAGGGAGGGTGGCGGCAGCCAGGCCGTCTTCGGTCTCCCCGGCAACCCCGCGTCCACCTTCGTGACCTTCGAGCTCTTCGTCCGGCCTTTTTTGCTGGCGCTAGGGGGCCACTCTCGGCTGGGCCGACCGACCGTCTCGGCGCTGGCGGCAGTAGATCTCACGACGGCGGAGGACCTCACCGGATTTCTCCGGGTGCGCTTGAGCGGCTCGGGTGCTGAACTCCAGGCCTCGCTCACCGGGCCTCAAGGCTCGGGGCTCGTCGGGAGTCTCGGGGCGGCCGACGGGCTCGCCATCATTCCCACCGGAGTGGCCGTGATCCCCCGTGGGGCTCCGGTCGACGTGATGCTCCTCGACGATCCCCGAGGATTCTCTTCCACACCGACGGACACGAGGAACCGGGCCGCCGAATGACGTGGTCCTCCGGGCGAATGCTCGCCGTGACGACGGCGCTCGGAATGCTTGGATGCGGGCTTCCTCGTTGGCCCGTCGAGGGACCGCTCATCGCGCCCTTCGGAGTCCGATTCGAGTCCGGTGGCGTGACCATCCATAGAGGCGTCGATATCGTCGTGTCCACCGGCACGCCGGTGTACGCTATGTCGAATGGACAAGTGAGCTTTACCGGCACGATGACCGACTACGGACTCGTGGTCTGGGTGGATCACGGAGACGAGGTTCTCACCATCTACGCACACCTGTCCGAGATTCTCGTGGCCGAGGGCCAGGCCGTTACGAGAGGGAAGTCCTTGGGGTTGAGCGGACAGTCGGGAAACGCGACGGGACCGCATCTGCACTTCGAGATCCGGGGTCGCGGCCGTCAAGTGGACCCCGTCGCAATGCTCGGGGGCCCTCCTGGGCAGTGACTTTAGGAGGCTGTTGAAGAAGCCTAGCCCCCCTCGCACAGGGCGGCGATCTCCGCAGTGAGCCGCGGGAGGACCTCGAACGCATCGCCCACGATACCGTAGTCCGCCACCGTGAAAATCGGTGCGGCGGGATCCTTGTTGATGGCGACGATGGTCTGAGAAGTTCTCATTCCGGCGAGATGCTGGATGGCACCTGAAATGCCAACTGCGAAATAGAGTCTCGGTGCAACGGTCTTGCCCGTCTGACCCACCTGTTCGCCGTGAGGCCGCCATCCTGCGTCCACGACGGCCCTGGAAGCGCCCAAGGCGGTACCGGGGCCCAAAGCGCTTTGCAGATCCTCAAGGAGGCTCCAATGCTCCGGCCCCTTCATGCCCCGTCCGCCGGAAACGATCACGCTCGCGTCCGAAACGTCGACGGATCCACTTTGGGCGGCCTGAAAGTCCACGATCCGCGTTCGCACGCTGTGAGGGATGGCCGCGGTGAAGGGTTCGATCCTTCCGTCGGCCCGAGAACCCTTCGTTCCGAATGCGTTCGGCCTTAAGGAAAGGACGGCCGGAGATGCCTCGAATCCGATCCGAGCCATCGCCTTCCCTCCATAGATGGGCCGTATTCCCACAAGCCTACCACCGTCCGCCTCCAGGTGGGTCACGTCGGAGGCGAGGGGGGCATCGATCAGAGCGGCCACACGAGGTGCGAGATCCTTTCCAATCGCCGTGGCCGCGAAGAGCACCGCCGAGTAGCCGTGTGAACTGGCTACCTTCGCGATCACCGCCGCATGAGTCTCGGGCACATCGCCCTCAAGGGCGGGGTCCTCACTGACCCGCACGACCTCCGCCCCGAAGCTCCCCAAGTCGCCGGCCTTCTCTCCAACCCCGACTCCCCCGAGAAGCAACGCGTGGGCCGTCCCTCCCAGCCCCTCAGCGACCGCAGCGGCCACCGTGACCACCTCATTGGCCACAGGCCGGATCTCCCCATCTCGCTGCTCGGCAATCGCGAGCACATCGCCCATGTTACTCCTCCCTAGTCATCACAGGACGTTCGCTTCGTCGCGAAGGACCCGAACCAACTCGGGCACGGCCTCAACCCCCTCGCCGACGATGCGTCCTTCCGCTCGTTCCGGCGGATAATCGAGCCGCTCGACCGTGAGCCTGCCATCCGGAAGATCGGCATCCTTTATTTCGAGAGGTTTTTTCTTCGCGGCCATGATCCCCTTGAGTGACGCGTACCTTAGCTCGAACGCCCCTTTCGTGAGGGTCACAACCGCCGGAAGGTCCAGCTCTACCACCTCGCTACCCCCCTCGACGTCGCGATCGCACCGTATCACGCTCTCGCCCACCTCGAAGCCCGTGACATTCGATGCGCATGGGCGACCGAGTAGCGCCGCCACCATCGGGCCGACCTGCTGCTGATCGTAGTCTCCCGCCTTGACGCCGAAAAGCACGAGCTGCTCATCTCGATTCTCCAGCTCCGCCGCCAACACCTTGGCCGTGGCCAGTCCGTCCATGGTCACGGCCCCCTGCACCCTCACTAGCACAGCCGTATCGGCCCCGGCCGCGAGGCTCGCCCGAAGCGTCTCTTGGGAATCCTCGGGGCCGAGCGTCATTACAGTGACCCGCCCGCCCTCGCCGGTCTCGCTTGTTCGGAGGGCGGCTTCGAGCGCGAACTCGTCATAAGGGCTCACGATATACTTGACCCCCTCGGGTTCGATCACCGTGGCCCCATCAGAAAAGCGAACGCGTGTTTCGGTATCTGGAACTCGCTTCACACAGACGATAACGTCCAAGGTCATTCACTCCAATCGGTTGCAGTACAACGACTTGGCAACGAATCTATCCGAGGGACCGGGACCTCTCAAGCGGCGGAGACCGGGGCACGCGGGACACGGAGGGGGCCCCTCGAACAAAAAAGCGGAGCGGCCAGTCCTGAGCCCGGCTCACACCGATGCGGGCGGACACGTCCATTGACGCCGGCGCGGTCGGCCAGCCTTGGAGAAGCCTCAGGGGAGTCGACGAAAAGTCATGCCCGTCCAAAGCATGGGTGATTCCAAACGCCTGCCCCACTCGCCCGGGGCCTGAGGTCAAATCCCGCTTCCGGCCTCTCCGGGCCGCCATGACATCAGAGCCCTCTATCGGATGGACGGCCCGTATGAGCACGGCGCAGGGATTTCCGATCGCCCCCGTAACCACATTCAGGCACCAATGCACGCCGTAGCTCAGGTACACATAAGCCGTTCCCGGTGGCCCGAACATCGAAGCGTTGCGTCGCGTCCGACCAATACGCGCCGCCGCGTGGGAAGCTGGGTCACCCTGGCCGATGTAAGCCTCGACTTCGACGATGATGCCTGTCGTGCGTCGCCCGTCGACGGTCGACACGAGTCGTGCCCCAAGTAGATCGGGGGCGACACTCTCCGCGGGTCGGTCGAAAAAGGCGTGGTCGAACGCACCCCGCCCAGGTGTGCCGCCCCACAGAGCGGTCGTAAGCACCTCAGGCGAGGCTGGCACACCAGGTGTCCGTTCTCGAGCCTGTGCGAGCCCTATTCGTCCGAACCGGAGGAAGGTGGACGCCTCGGAGTGCGTCGTGTCCTACGTCGAGCCCCACCGGACCTAGATGCCGGAGCCGACGAAGAAGAAGAATCGGGGGCCAGCGCCGAGGAAGAAGAATCGCCTATCGCAGCCGACGAGGACGAGGAACTCGGCGGCGGCACGTTCTCGACACCTGACCCGCGGATCCCGCCCACGAGTTCCTTCACCAGGACCGGCTCCACCTTCGTCTCAGGCTCTGACGGGACCTCTTCTTGATTCCGCGACTTCGCAGACCGCCGTTCGAAGTCGGCTCTCCATTCGGCCAACACCTGAGCCGCACGGCGGGGGACGATCTCAGCCACCCGCCCGGGTTCGGTCTCGAACACGAGGAAGACGTCCGCCCCGAAGGCCTCAACCAAGGATTCGGCCGTCTTGGTACCGACCCCTCCGTAGGAGTTCGCCAGATAGCTCACGATTGCCCGCTCATTGGTGGGCAGACCGAGGCTGCCAACACCGGTGCGGGCTCCGGCCGCGGGGCGATCGGGCGATCCACCAGCCTTGCCCACGATCTGACCCTCGAGAAGCATCGGGCCGTCCGTTTCTTTACGACCCCCGGAGCCTCCACGGGGCCCGAGTCGCCCGGCGGATCCGCCGCCCCCAAGCGAGGGCACATCCTGGGTCGTTACGGATTGCGAAGAAGCATCCTGAGCCGGCGTGGACGGCGAAGGGGTCGGCGGACTCGTGGCCCCGGAATCCGCAAGCGATACGCGATAGTTGCCCATCGCCGTCTTTTCGAGGGAGATCACGCCATGCTCCTCAGCCTGCTGTAGGAACCGGCTGAACTTGCCGAAGCCCAACTCCCCCTCATCGAAGCCCCTGTTTACCGCCAACATCTTTCGTTTGACGTCCGAGTCGCGAGCCGAGTCCTTTCCTGCCTGCTTGAGGCTCCGAAGGCATCCAAGCATCAGATCGTAGGCCGAACGTAGCGGCTCGGCTTCGAGTCCTCCGGTCGGGCTCGAGCCCTCCGGATCCTTCCTGGCCTCCTCAGGTACGGCGTCCTTCGCCTCGCCACGCCCGGCCTGGTCACTCCTCCGCGGGGGCCTCACCGGCCTCCCCCTTCGTGCGGGCGGGCGGCTCCTTTCCTTGGGCCCTCTCGTGGCTGCCGAATCGTCGGCCGGCCCCCGACCGGAGCCGGGCCGAACCTCGTACTGTCCGTTTTCAAGCTTGTGGAGCTTGAGAAGACCCCGATTGGCGGCCTCGGCGACGAACTTGGAAAATTTACTGAATCCGAAGTTTCCCTCGTTAAACCTGCTGTCGATCTCCAACATCACCTGCTTAAGGCGGTCGGATCGCATGACGTCACCGCGTGTGGTCATGCGGCTCACCGCCTTCTCCACGAGATCCCATGGATCATTAGTGCTGTGGACGATTTCCGTGGTTTTTCGAAGACCGGTGAGGCTCGTGTACGAATAATATTCGTCACAGTTCTGAACCAGAATGTCCGAGCTGGACTCCTCGATTCCCACACCGATCACATACTTACCGTACTCCTTGAGCTTCAGCACCAAGCTCGAAAAATCGGAGTCACCGGTGAGGAGAATGAACGTGCCGATTTCCGGTCGGATGAAGACCAACTCCACCCCGTCGATCGCCATGCGGATGTCCGTCGCGTTCTTCTTCGAACTCCCGTAGGCGGGTGCGAAAATCAAATCGACCGACGCCTCAGAAAGCGGGACGATGTACTGCGGATAACGCCGCCAGTCGGCATAAGCCCGCTGGACGGTCACTTTGCCGCGGATGACTTCCGATTGGAGCAGGCTCTTCAGTTCCTTGGAGAGATCACTGCGCATCCCCATCGTGACGTTGTCGAAGTCGATGAGGAGGGCCGCGTTGGGAGCACCGGCCGGTGCTTTACCGGGCCCCTCTACATGGGGGGCCTGAACGTACTGATTCATATCTTTATCCTTCTCGCGAAAATTGTAGCCGGCCGCACTCGCGAGACCTCCCGACTCATGCCAGTCCTTCACGCCGCGTCGCGACGTCTCAGATCTGGAAGGAGTCAGGGGGGTCACTGCTCAGAGTGCCCGGCGATCCTTCATGTCTTTGGTTCTGCGTGCGCCGCTCGAATGAGGCGCGACAACTCGCCCCGCTGGACCCTTCCGGTTCCCGTAAGCGGGAATTCGTCCATGAACTGAACGACGTCGGGCACTTTGTAGGCGGCAAGTGTGACCGAGCACCAGTCTTGAATTTCTGGGCCGGTCACGATGGCACCCTCCTCCGGGAGGACGCACGCGCAGATGGCCTCTCCCAAAAGCTCGTCCGGGACTCCAGCCACCATGGCCTCGCGTATGGCCGGGTGCGATTGAAGTCGATCCTCAACCTCCCGGGGGTATACGTTTGAACCACTTCGAATGATAACCTCTTTCTTACGGCCGACCAAATGAATGAAACCCTCCTCATCCTCCATCCCTAAATCACCTGTAAGAAAATATCCATCCTGGTCGAGCGAATCGGATGTCTCGCGTGGTTGCCGGTAATACCCGCGCATGACCCCTGGACCACTGAGCGCAATCTCGCCCACGCTCTCCACGGGCAACTCGGCTCCATCCGGGTCCACGATCCGGACGAGGTTGTTCTCGAGGGGGCGACCGACCGTGAAGATACGCTTCGACTGCGGATCGTCCGGTCGAGTGACGCACACGGTTGAAGACGTCTCGGTGAGAGAGTAGGCGATCAAGAGTTCGGGGCAGATCTTCTCCTGTACCGCCTTCACGAGCTCGTCGGAAACGGGTGCTCCCGCTACCAAGCCACGACGAAGAAAGCCCAGATCTCTCGGGGTCTTCGTCTGCTCCCGGAGTTCTGAGACGAAAAGCGTCGGTACCCCATAGTGCACCGTCGCCCGATGGCGCTCAACGAGGTCCAAAGCGCCGGCCGGTCCAAATTCATCCTGGAGAACGAGTGTCGCCCCCGACAAGAGGGACCCGAGGATTCCCGGTCCCAGTCCGAACACGTGGAACAAGGCCATAATGCCCACCACGCGATCATCGGGGCGCAGCCCCAGAGCGTCCGCCGTACTCCCCGCCACCTGCAAGAGATTGGCGTGCGTCAACTCGACGCCTTTGGGCTTTCCGGTGGTGCCGGCCGTGTATACGATGGCGAAAAGGTCGTTCGCCGACGGCGGTGACGTGGCGGAGTAGTCCCGTCCACCCCCGGCGGAGAGAAGATCCTCGAACTGAAAGACGCGGTCATCGTACCAGAGGTCCTCCCTACCCACCGTGATGAGGTACTGGAGATCCGGAAGCTGTACCAGCAGTTCCTCGAAAAGCTGGAGGAAATCGACGTCTTCTAGGGTCTCTGCCGTAATCGCCGCCACCGCCTCGGAATGGCGGAGAGTATATCTCAGATCATCGGCCGTCAGTCTCGGATTCAACGGCACCAGGACGGCCCCCAACTTGGCCACAGCAAACATTGAGATGACGAACTCCGGCCACGAGGGCATGACGACGGCCACCCGATCCCCGGGCTCGATACCCAGACCATGAAGCGACGCGGCCAGGGCCTCCGCGCGAGTCTCCAACTGCCCGAACGTGACCGACTCGTCTCCGTGGATCAGGAAGACGTCCTCTGGATCCGTCGTTGCACGCGATGCCAGGGCGGCCGGTAAGGTGAGATCGGCCAATCGTCCTACGGCCGACTCGACCGGTTTCGATTTGTCTGGTACCGGATCCGGATCCGAGGTGTTCACGTCTACCCTCTGGGACCGTAAGCGTTGACTAGGTCCAACACGATCTGGTCGTCCACCGGATGACTCCACGACCCGTCGGCAGGGTGGACCGCTCCAATCTCAGAAAGCAAAACGAAGCGCGTCCGCCCATGGCGAGCTTTCTTATCAGAGGCAAGATAGGTCATGATGTCATCCGGCGCGGCACAATCAGGGATACTGCTCGGAAGACCCACACGGTCGATCACTTGCTCGAGTCGCTGGACCACGTCTGGGCCGGTCACTCCAAGCGACACTCCAAGGCGAGCCTCCAGGATCATACCGGACGCCACTGCGGTCCCGTGGGGAACACGAAAGGAACACGCCGCCTCGATCGCGTGGCCGAGGGTATGACCGAAATTGAGGATCTCCCTCCGGCCAGCCTCCCGCTCGTCCTCCGACACCACGGCAGATTTCAGTTCCACCGACCGCGCCACCGCGCGCTCAAGCGCAGTGGTCTCTCCGTCCAGAATCGCCGGCATCTCTCGGTCGAGCTCGGCGAAGTAAGCGTCATCCATGATCGCGCCGTGTTTGACCGCTTCGATCATCCCCTGGGCCCGCTCGGCCCCCGGCAGCGTTGCGACGACGTCCGGATCCGCTACGACCAGATTCGGGGGGTGGAACGCTCCGACCAGATTCTTGCCGGCCTCGACATCCACTCCGGTCTTCCCACCGATAGACGCGTCGATCATCGCAACGAGGCTCGTTGGAACCTGTACGACGGGGATGCCTCTCATGTACGTGGCCGCGACGAAGCCACCAAGGTCACCCGTTACGCCCCCACCCATCGCGATCAAGCATGAGTCCCGGCCGAGTCCTGCACGCAGGAGGCCATCGGTCAGTTCGGACCACCTAGCTCGATTCTTGTTTCGCTCGCCTACCTCGAACGTGAAGAGTTCGGCCCCCAAGCCTGCATCCCTCAAGTGAAGGACCGTGGACTCTCCGTAGAGCGCCGCGACATTGGAATCGGACACCAGAGCGTACCGATGGGCGGGGGCGTACTCCTTGAGTAACGGAGCCAATTCACCGAGTAGACCGCAACCCACAAACACCGGGTAGGGCCCTGAGGCACCGCTTGTCATGACGGTAATCGGGGCTGCTTGGTCGGTCATTCGCGATCCAACGTCAGAGGGCCCCCAAGGACGCGGTTACATCGGGCACATCCCCGACCAACAGGCTGGTTGCAGGAAGGCCCCCAATCTCCAACGCCGTCAGCGAGGCCGGCGTGGGGAGCGCGAACAAGCGAGGCTCCAATTCACGGACGAATCTATCGCGCTGTTGCGGGGTGTCCCAAACCCCGAACCAAGCGAGCGAACGGTGTCCGTCGCCGTCATCGATGAGAACGTAACGATCACCTCCCCAGCCGAGCGCCATGGCACGTGAAGCGCCCACCGTCTCCAACAGAATGCCGAGTTCCAGCTCGCCCAACGTGTCCTCGTATAGGCGACTCCACCCAGCTTCCACCGAAACCTCGATATCGCGAGCCACGTCCCGCTGCCCTCCCGCGAAATTCTCAGGGTGAAGAATCTGCTCTGTCGAGTTCGGAAGGTCAGGACCGAACGGTGGCGGACGGCCACCCCGGTCCTTCCAGAGAGCCTCGACGAACCCCACTCCGCCTCGATATGGAAACAGAACGGCCTCCTGCAAGACGAGAGGCGCTTCGGTAAGAGCGGGAGACTGGGATCGCACCGCCTCCAAAGCCGGGCCCAGGCGTTCGGAGAAATCTGGCACATCCATGAGGTCCGATGCCCCCGACCCCCGGTCCTGCATCAAGAAATCGAACATCACCAGAGTCGCATGGCCCTCAATCGCCGCCTGTGCCGCCGCGCGCCGGTCGCTACTCAGGCCAGGGGCCGTGATGGCATCCAAATCTGTGCTCTGGTCCTGGATGGCATGGACCAATTCGTGGACCAGGAGCGACTCGATCGCCTCGTCGGGCTGGTCGTCGAGTACGAACAGTGTCGTGGAGTCAGGATCGTAAAAACCTGCGATCTGTTCCAGATAGACGCCCTTGAGCGTGGCCCTCAGATCCATGTCGTGGGGTACGAGACCGAGGAGCCAATAGGCCTCCGAGAGTAGCGCCGCCCGATCCTCCGGGAACTCGTCGTCGATCTTGAACTCCAGGTACCGCTCGAGATCCACCCGAGAGCGGCGCTCGACACGAACGGGGGCCCGAAGCTCCATTCCCGAGCGGGACGCCAACTCGGGCAGGATCCGAACCGCGATCCTCTCAAGTCTTGGATCAGAGGAGGTCACGAGCGCGTCGTCTACTGAACCGCGGCACCCCAGACTCACGAGGAGGATCGACAGAACCAAGGGCGCCAACGTGTACCGACTCCGGACCCCGACCCATCTCCGGGGGAGGTCACCCATCGGCGGGCACTCTTCCATACCGGTCCTCCAACCGAACGACGTCATCCAGGTGCGGGGTCGATGCCTCGAGAACGTCACAGTCCGTGATCGCGACCATGCGGTGCACGGTTCCTCTTGCAACGTGGAAGCTCTCACCAGCCTTCAATTCGATGTCCCCTAGGTCGGCCTCAGAACTCCCGGCAGAGAAACGCATCTCGCCCGAGAGTAGGTGGATCGTCTCGTCTTTTCGCTCGTGGTACTGCAGCGAGAGGGCCTTACCCGCTTGAATGTGCAGGAGTTTGCCTACGTACTCGCTCGTGTCCGCCCAGATGAGTTCGTACCCCCAGGGCTTCTCTACGCATTGAGGACTGTGCTTCAAATCCGGCTTCCCGTTGGTGGAGGCGCAGAGGGCCGAACGAGGGTGAGCGTTCGGAATGTACCGAAAAAATGACGTTGACGGACCCCTCGACCAAGGTCAAGGGGCGGATCGCTGGCACGAAAGGTGCTATCGTGTTAGAGGGGACGGTATCTATCACAGCGTCGAGTGGGTGGACCAGAGTCAGGAAATCGAGGACGACCGCGATACAACGGGAGGACCGATGTCCGTGATCAAAATGCTGTGGGATCCCCGTGTCTTGGGCCTCGGCACGTTTCTCTTCTTGGGACTCGGTGTCGGTGCGTCATGGGGTACGTGGCGGAACGTCTGCTCCGACTGCCCGTCGATCGCACAGATTCAGACGTTCGAACCTCAGCAAGCAAGCAAGCTTTACAGTCACGATGGACGACTGCTCGCGGAACTCGGCGTTGAGCGCCGGACGCCCGTGTCCATCAACGCCCTCCCAGAATACGTGTCCCAAGCATTCGTGGCTGTAGAGGACAAGCGCTTCTACGATCACCACGGTATCGATCCGCGCGGATTTGCACGCGCGGTAGTAGGTGTTCTCACCGGCCAAAGCCGGGTCCAGGGTGGAGGAAGCACAATCACCCAGCAGCTCGCCCGCAACATGTTCGAGACCCGGGTGGGATCCGAGCGTCGAGTGATCTGGAGAGCCGTCATACGGAAGCTCAAAGAGTTGCAGGTGGCCTTCAACCTCGAGCGTGCGTACACGAAGGATCAGATCCTCGAAGCTTACATAAACGAGATCAACTACGGGCATGGTTGGTGGGGAATCCAGACCGCGGCAAGAAATTACTTTGCAAAGAACGCCGCAGACCTCAACCCGGCAGAGGCCGCCCTCCTCGCCGCGATTCCCAATCGCCCGGAGTTCTACAGTCCTCTTCGGAGCCAGGAGAACGCCGAAAGCCGGAGGCGGCTCGTGCTCCGGCGAATGGTCGACCAGGGCGTCATCCCAGGAGAGGACTTCGAGCGTTACGCGAACGCTCCGCTTCCGACCGAACGTGCGGTCCAGGGCGGGAGTCTCGCACCGTACTTCGAGGAGTGGGTCCGAATAATCCTGCAAGACCGCTTCGGGAGCCAACTCTACACAGCAGGACTCAACGTATACACGACCCTTGACGTGCCGATGCAGCGGGCCGCGGAAAAATCCATGCAGGAAGGGTGGGCTGGGATCGAGGCCCGGGCCGGATTCAGGCACATGACGTATGCAGCGTACAAGGATTCCCTCGCTGCGGGGGTGGTGCTGCCCGACTCGATCGGGTACGTGGAGGGGCTCTTCGTCGCTCTCGACCCCTGGACCGGATCCGTCCGTGCAATGATCGGTGGCCGAGACTTCGGCCTCTCGAAGTTCAACCGCGCGACGCAGGCGCTCCGCCAAGCCGGTTCGGGCTTCAAGCCGTTCGTTTACACGGCGGCCATAAGCAGCCGCATCCCCCCTACCTATGTGGTTCTTGATGGCCCCTACGTTACGATGCAAGTCGACGGAACGGAGTGGAGGCCCCGCAACTATGACGGCCGCTTCGAGGGTCCGATGACCATTCGTACGGGCCTGATGACATCTCAGAATATGATCGCCATCAAGCTGGCGCAGGAAATCGGACTCGAGAGCGTGGCCCAGACCGCGCGGCGTATGGGGATTCGAAGCGAGATCGAGCGTTTCCCATCCACAGCCATCGGAGCGGTGGAGGTGAGACCCCTCGAGTTGGCCGAGGCCTATTCCACTTTCGCGAACCAGGGCACCAAGGTGCGACCCTTCCCGATTCTACGGGTGGAGGACACGCAAGGCCGGATTCTCTGGGACCCGCAGCCGGAGCGCACGGAGGTCCTCGATCCCATGGTGGCTCGCGTGATGATCTCCATGCTTCAGGGCGTGGTGGAAGCGGGAACCGGATACAATGCGATCAGAGTCGCGGCGGGGCTCTCGAGAGAAGTCGTGGCGGGCGGCAAGACCGGCACGACCAACGACGGCACGGACATCTGGTTCAACGGTTTTACGCCGAACTTGCTCGCGACGGTCTGGTTCGGGCTGGATCGTCCTCAGCAGATCTGGCCGAACGCGACCGGTGCCGGCGCCCCGGCCCCGGTGTGGGGCAACTTCATGCGGCGCGTGTACTACGGAGATCCAGACGCTCTCGACCAGGAATTGCGGGAGCCGACGCTTCCGGTCCCCGAGCCATGGGAGATCCCCGACGCACTGGCGACACGGCTCGTCGACCGGACCACCGGAAAACTCGCCTCACAGTGGTGCCCCCAGGAGGACCAGATATTGGAAATGTTCCTTCCGGGCACCGAACCCACGGAGTATTGCGACACGGACGATTTCGGCCTGTTCCGAGTTCCGACGAACTGAGGAAGCAGTTTCGTCGCTAAGCGTCCCGCTTCACCAAAGAGCGCTTGCGGGCACCCCACACGGCGTCGTCCACTCTGTCCCTTACATCCTCCGCCAGGTCTTCCCACTGATCGCCGGCTGAATCCCTCCACTCTCCAGCGACCCGGCGAATCCGCTTGCGCGTCCTCATGCCGGCCTCCGGAGCCGCGAGCAATGCGATGCCCGCTCCGACCATCGCGCCCAGAAGAAAGCCCGACACGAACGTCATGGAATGCGCCTCGTGATCGTAATCCATTCCCGACTCCTTACGTGGTCCAGCCCTTATCGTGAGTCCAGCCCTAATCGTGGGTCCTGTCCTGTCGTGGGCCTAGCTGTAGGGCATCGGTCATGCCCGTATCTTACGTTAAACATATGCCCTCGATTCGGGTTTATATTCAGCTAGGCGTTGCAAACGTCATAGAGCAACCTATCGGAACAATCGTACAGGGGGATATGCGCGTTCTGGGAATCGACCTCGGGGAACGACGTGTGGGCGTCGCGGTGAGCGATCCTACCGGCGTCATCGCCCAACCGCTGCCCACGCTTCGAAGGCGTGCCGGCAAGCGAATGCCCCTCCGCACGCTCCAGGACCTCGCGGAGCAGTATGAGGCCCAGGGGATTGTGATGGGCCTTCCTCTGGCGCCGTCCGGGCATGATACCGATTGGACCCGAACGGTCCGCGAAGCCGCGAGCAAGCTCGAGGAGCGCTCGGGCTTGCCCGTTTACCTCGTGGATGAACGGTTCACGTCCAAGGCCGCCGAGCGCGCCGTCCGTGGGCTCGGTCTTCCCAAGAAGAAGAGGGAGCAGAAGGGACGTGTGGACGCTGCGGCAGCCGTTCTCATCCTGCAGAGCTGGCTCGACGAAAAGGTACGGTCATGAGGGCCGAGCGACCGCGCTCCTCAGCGCTTGCCACCACGCTCGGTCTGATCGCCGCGAGCTGCGCGGCGCTGGGGATAGCTGCTTGCGGCAGCGATGAACCGGCTCAGTCGATCCAAGTGACCGTGCCGACGGGCACCACCTTCGACTCGGTCCTAGACACTCTGGTCGATCGGGGTGTGGTAGCGGCACGGCGCAGGCTTCGGTTCTACGCCCGCGTCACCGGAGCCGATCGGCGAATCCGATCGGGCAGCTACGCCCTTGTCCCCGGGGCATCCTGGGGAGAGATCCTCGAGACGTTGACCTCGGGACGGGTGATGACGTTCGCGATGACCATCCCAGAGGGCTTCACGATCGCCAACATGGTGGACCGCGTGGCTGAGACCGTCGAGCGCCCCGCGGATTCGGTACGCGTCCGCTTGACCGATCCGAATGCCCACCAGAAGTGGGACGTGCCTGGGCCCGGACTCGAGGGCTACCTCTTCCCAGACACGTATCGCTTCGCCCGCGGGGTCGCCCTGGATGTCGTGATCGAAACGATGGTGGCGCGATATCAGGAGGCCTGGACTGCCGCGCGCGTCGCCCGCCTTGAAGCGTTGGACATGTCCGAGAAAGAGCTGATGACGCTGGCCTCGATCATCCAAGCTGAAGCACGACGTGTGGAAGAAATGCAGACGATTTCCGCCGTGTATCACAACCGTCTCCGATTGGGCTATCGGCTCCAGGCAGACCCGACGGTCCTTTACGCACTAGGGGGCCCCCGAGTGCGGCTGCTCTACGCGGCGATCGATTCGGTAGCGGACAATCCCTACAACACATACACGCAGCGGGGCCTCCCTCCGGGGCCCATCGCCGCACCCGGTGAGGCGGCGATCCATGCGGCACTCTATCCGGCGGATCAGAGCTACCTCTACTTCGTGGCGCGCCCGGACGGTACCCACATTTTTACGAACAGCCTCGAAGAGCACAATCGCGCCCGGGAGATCGCGCGCAGCGAGCGGAGCGCCACCACGCAATAGAGGCCTGTGCAAACTCCCCATCTTCCTGACCGGCTACGCCTGATCGTGATAACCGATCAGGCGTCGGTGCGGCCACGGGCACTCTCTGATGTCGTCCGAGAGGCGCTCGCCGCCGGGGCTCCCACGATCCAACTTCGGCTCAAGGGCGCCAGCGCCCGAGAACTGCTCGAGGCGGCCCGAACGCTCATGCCGCTCGTCCGTTCAGCCGGTGCGCTCTTCATCGTGAACGACCGCCTGGACGTCGCTCTGGCCGCGGGCGCAGATGGCGTGCACCTGGGGCCGGAAGACCCCCCGGTCAGAGACGCCCGCGCGGTGGTCACGGAAGCGCTCGGTGCCGCGGCGAACGGCTTCGTCCTTGGGTGCTCTTTGGACACCCCGGACGCGGCCGCGCGGGCGGAAGCCGAGGGAGCGGACTACCTCGGGGTCGGCGCCGTTTACGCGACGGCCAACAAGTCCGACGCGGGGGACGTCATCGGCCTGGAGGGCCTCAAGCGGGTGGTGGAGGCGGTCTCCATACCGGTTGTAGCGATCGGCGGCATCACCCCAGAACGAGCGGACGCCATTGCGGAGAGCGGGGCGTGTGGAGCCGCAGTCATCGAAGCGGTCATGGGTTCACCGGAGCCGGCAGAAGCCGTGCGGGCCCTACTTTCACCATTCGGCGGGCCCGCCTGACGTGACGGCGAGTTTCAGCAGTCTCTAAGTGGCGCCGCCGGCCTCGATCAGCTTCCCTACTTGCTCCTCGGTGACGCAAAACGAGCCGAGGGAATCCCGCTCGGGATCATGCCAGTCGGAGCCGCCCGTCATGAGAAGTCCGGCGGTCCCGGCCAATCGCTCCAGTTTCCTGACATGACGTGGGGTCGAGCGAGGCCGATAGACCTCCAAGCCCCGGAGCCCGGCTCCTATGAACGCGGGCAAGAGTCGGTGCAGCGCGTCCATAGGTGGATGCGCCCAGACCGGAATGCCTCCAGCGTGGAGAATCAACCCGATCGCCTCCTCGGGCGTCGCCAGCCTCGTGGGTACGAATGCGGGATGGTCGTCGCCGATCAGCCTGTCGAACGCTTCGGGCACTGATTTAGCGTACCCCTTCAGCACGAGCGCCCGTGCCAGGTGAGGCCGGCCGATGGCGGACCGGTCGGGACCCGCCACGTCGAGGACGTCGGTCATCTCGATAAGAAGCCCCTGGCCGCGGAGGCGATCCACCATCTCCCCCATCCGGTTCTCACGGGATCCGAGGGCATGCCGCTCGTGCGCCTCGATCGAATCCGCCCGCGGATCGACGAAGTATCCGAGGATGTGGTATTCCTCACCCTCATGCGTGCTACTCACTTCGATGCCCGGGATGAGTTGGAGGGCGATTCCGGCTGCGGCGTCCACGGCAGGAGATATTCCCGCGACAGTGTCGTGGTCCGTGATGGCCAAGACATCGAGACCGCCGTCGGCCGCGAGGCCGACCACCTCCGGCGGACTCAAAGAGCCGTCAGAAGCCGTCGTATGAACGTGGAGGTCGAGCCTCATGGAGCTCAGCCGGCGCTCTCCATGGCGTCCAGAATCTCAGTCGCGTTGAGCGCCGCCCCGGCGGGAAGCTCGTCCGGGGCACCATCGCCACCGTACTCGGTGAGAATCATCAGCTCATCACCCTCGATCCTGAGAACGCCACCCGCCACGAAGAAGCTTTGACTACCACCTTCGGGCAGATCGATGGACAACTCACCCGAGCCCAAAAGCGCGATCATCGGCGCGTGGCTGGGAAGGATACCGACCTTCCCGTCCCACGCTGGTGCGACGACCGATACCGCCGGCCCCTCATAGAGCACCGAATCGGGCGAGACCAGGCGGACCATCAGTTCCGACATCAGCTTTTGAGCTCGTCGCCAGCCGCGATGACCTCGCCGATCCCGCCCTTCATGTAGAAGGCCTGTTCGGGCAGGTGGTCCAACTCACCGGCGGCCACACGCTCGAAAGACTCCACTGTATCGTCCAACTTCACATATTGGCCAGGGATGCCAGTGAACGTCTCAGCGACGTGGAAAGGCTGAGAGAGGAAGCGCTCGATCCTGCGGGCGCGGTTCACCAACACCTTGTCCTCTTCGGTAAGTTCGTCCATCCCCAAGATGGCGATAATATCCTGTAAGTCCTTGTACCTCTGTAGGATACGCTGCACTTCCGCCGCCACCTCATAGTGGCGTTCTCCGAGGAACTGCGCGTCGAGGATTCGAGAGCTGGAATCCAGCGGATCCACGGCGGGATAGATCCCCTTCTCAGAAATTGACCTCGACAGCACGGTCTGCGCATCTAGGTGTGTGAACGCAGTCGCGGGCGCCGGATCCGTCAGATCATCGGCTGGCACGTAAATCGCTTGGACCGACGTGATCGACCCCTCGCGGGTCGAAGTGATGCGCTCTTGAAGCTCACCCATCTCGGTGCCCAGCGTGGGCTGGTATCCGACCGCAGAAGGCATGCGACCCAAAAGAGCCGATACCTCGGATCCCGCCTGAGTAAACCGGAAGATATTGTCGATGAAGAGAAGCACATCCTGCTTCTCCACATCACGGAAATATTCGGCGATAGTCAGGCCACTCAGGCCCACGCGCAACCGAGCGCCCGGAGGCTCGTTCATCTGCCCGTAGCAGAGCGCGGTGGACTCGAGCACCCCCGATTCCTTCATCTCGAGCCAGAGGTCGTTCCCCTCGCGCGTCCGCTCACCCACACCGCAGAACACGGAGCGCCCGCCGTGCTCCATCGCGATGTTGTTGATGAGCTCCATGATGATGACCGTTTTCCCGACACCCGCTCCGCCGAACAGACCCGTCTTGCCACCCTTCACGTACGGAGCCAACAGGTCAATGACCTTAATGCCTGTCTCGAAGACCTCGGTCTTGGGCTCGAGTCGGTGGAACGCGGGAGCCTCCCGGTGGATGGGCCAGCGCTCGACGTCGCCCTCCTCCGCGACAACCGGGCCCTGCTCATCGACCGGCTCGCCGAGCACGTTCAGAATCCGCCCGAGCGCCGGGGGGCCTACCGGAACCGAGATCGCACTTCCCGTGTCGACCACGTCCATTCCGCGCGTCACGCCGTCGGTCGACGTCATCGACACGGCCCGAACCATCCCGCGGCCGATATGCTGCTGCACCTCAGCGATCAACCTGACAGCCTTCCCGTCGTCTCCGGAGGACTCCACGGACAACGCGTTGTAGATGTCAGGTAACTGCTCCGGATCGAACGCCACGTCCAATACCGGCCCGATGACCTGCACGACCTTACCTATATTCGTTTCTGCCATGGATTTCTATCTCCCGTCCGTGCTCGGCCTGAGCCCCCTATTCGAGGGCCGCCGCTCCACCGACGATCTCGGCGATCTCCTGTGTGATTCGACCCTGACGGGCTCGGTTATACGAACGCGTGAGGTACTCCAGCACGTCGCCCGCGTTGTCTGTAGCACTCTTCATAGCGCTGCGTCGGGCCCCCTGCTCGGCGGCCACATTTTCGACCAGCGCCCGGTACGTCGCATTGCGGAGGTAGGCAGGAAGCAGCCTGTCCAGCACGACTTCGGCCTTCGGAGTTAGGATGAAGTTGTCCACGCCACGCGATCCACTGCCCCCCTCTATGGGGAGCAACGCCGTAACCCTCGGGGGGGTAGACATGGCCGAGATGAACTCCGAGTTCACGACGTGCACCGCGTCGACCCGCCCTGTAGCGAACTCCTCTCGCAGGCCCCCGATGACCGACTCAGCATCCTCCATCGAGGGATGGTCCCCTATGTCGATACGTGTCGAGGCGATGGGGTGCCCGCGGAAACGGAAGTACGCGATTCCCTTCTTGCCCACGATGTGGAGGTCCGTCTCGACGCCTTCGGCGCTGAGTCGCCCCAGCAGAAGGCGAGCCTCCTTGATCAGGTTCGCGTTGAAACCACCGGCCAATCCCCGGTTCGCCGTGAGAAGCAACACGGCGGCTCGCTCTACCTTTTCGGGTCGCCGCAACAACGGAAATTTCTCGGACAGTTCCGGCGCATATAGGCTCCTAACGACCGACGCCAATGCGTCGCTGTACGGCGCCGCAGCGCGGACCCGATCCGTGGCCTTCTTCAACTTAGAAGTTGCCACCAACTCCATGGTTCGCGTGATCTGTCGGGTGTTCTCCACCGACTTGATCCGCCGTTTGACGTCGCTCGAACCCGCCATCTTCTACGCGCCCACCTCGGCTGAAACTTCCCCCTCCACCTCGGCGGCGAAGACCTTGTTGTACTCCGTGATCGCCGCAACCAAGTTGGCTGTGATATCGTCCGTGAGGGCCCCCCCATCCCTGATTCCCGACAATACGTCAGTATGCTGTGTCCCGAGGAAATCGTGGAAGCCGCGTTCCCAACGCCTCAGATGCCTAACCTCGACGTCGTCCAGATGCCCCTCGGTGGCCGCGAAGATCACGCAGACTTGATTCTCCACCGGCATGGGCTGGTACTGACCCTGCTTGAGTACCTCCACGGTGCGCTCACCCCGAGCCAACTGGGATTGAGTCGCGGCGTCCAGGTCTGAGCCGAACTGCGCAAAGGCCTCCATCTCCCTGTACTGCGCCAAATCAAGACGGAGCCGACCGGCCACCTTCTTCATCGCCTTGATCTGCGCGTTTCCCCCCACACGGGACACGGAGATGCCGACGTTCACGGCCGGGCGGACACCGGAGTTGAACAGATCGGGCTCCAAGTAGATCTGGCCGTCTGTGATGGAGATCACGTTGGTCGGAATGTAGGCGGACACGTCACCAGCCTGCGTCTCGATGATCGGGAGCGCCGTCATGGATCCGCCGCCGTGCGCATCGGACAGCTTGGCCGCGCGCTCGAGTAGGCGCGAGTGCAAATAGAACACATCTCCCGGGAACGCCTCACGTCCCGGAGGCCTGCGAAGAATCAACGACAACTGGCGGTATGCCGTCGCTTGCTTGGAGAGGTCGTCGAAGACCACCAACGTATGCATCCCCTTCCACATGAAGTGCTCTGCGATGGACGCGGCCGAGTACGGAGCGATGTACTGCATGGGTGCGGGATCGGACGCGTTGGCGGCCACCACCACCGTGTAATCCATGGCGCCGTGTTCCCTGAGCGTCTCGACCACGCTCGCGACCTTCCCCGCGCGCTGCCCGATGGCGCAATACACACAGATGACGCCGGTGCCCTTTTGGTTGATGATCGCGTCGAGCGCAATCGCGGTCTTGCCTGAGCCCCGGTCGCCGATGATGAGCTCACGCTGGCCGCGGCCGATCGGGATCATCGAGTCGATCGCTTTGATGCCCGTTTGGAGCGGCTCCTTGACCGGCTGCCGCATCACAATGCCGGGAGCAACCACGTCGATCTGCCGGCTTTCCTCAATCGGCTCGACCGTGCCCTTGCCATCGATCGCCTCGCCCAGCGGATTCACGACCCGGCCGATGTAGCCCGGACCGGTGGGAATATCGAGCACGCGGCCCGTCCGTCGGACCTGATCGCCCTCGTGGAGCGCCGTCCAGTCGCCCATGATGACCGCGCCGATGTTGTCCTCTTCGAGGTTGAGCGCGAGGGCCGTCACGGGTGCGTCGGAATCGGCCGGAATGATCTCGAGCATCTCGCTGGCCATCGCTTTGGTCAGACCGTAGATACGCGCGATTCCGTCTTTCACCTCGAGGACTTCACCGACCTCCTCGGCCTGAAGTGCTTCCCCGTAATTCTCGATCTCCGAAAGGAGGACGCCCTTGATCTCGCTCGCCCGGAGTCCTGAGTCGTTAGCCATTGCCTAATCCTGTCATTCCATCAGGAAGGCCGGCGTAAGCCGGCCGGATCTGTATCCTCAAACCTCACCCGGAGTGGGGAGATCAGTCTTCAATAGCCTACGGCGCATACCGTCCAATTTTCGCCGTAGGGATCCATCGTAAATCGTGTCACTAGTCCGGAAGATCGCCCCACCCAGGATGACCGGCTTGACCCGGATGTGTGGGATAGCCGTCTTCCCTAGAGCGGCGGTCAGCCGCTTCTCCATCTCCTTGATCGACTTCTCGTCCATCGCACGAGCCAGCGTCACTTCTACATGTATGCGCTTGAAATGCTCGTCCATCAGGCCCTTGTACTCCCGCGCGATCACCCTCAGCAGCCGTTGCCGCCTCTTGTCGAGTGTGATCAGCACGAAGTTGACGAGCCTTGCGGGTAATTTCTCACCGAACACGCTCCGTACTACCGCCTTCTTTTGCGCAACGGCGATTCTCGGCGTCTCCAGAAACCGGCGGAAGTCGTCATTCTCGTCGATGAGTACCGCGACGGTCTCGACACCCTCTCCGTAGACCTCGACGCCCTCGTGGCGCCCCGCCAACTCGAAGAGCGCTTCGGCGTAGTTGCGAGCGACGGTTTCGTCTCTCACGCCTCGATCTCTCCCCCGCTACTCAATTCATCGATGTAGCCCATGACCAACTCACGGTCCTTCTTCTCATCGAGGCTCTCCTGGAGCAATTTGGCCGCCGCCGCGAGCGCCAGATCCACGGATTCCTTCCGAAGCTCGTCGAGCGCGGCGTCCTTCTCGCGCTCGATCGACTCCCGTGCCCGCTCGATCATCGCGTCGCCCTCGGATCGCGCTTTCCCCTCAATGCCCTGCCGGACTCTCTCCCCTGCTTCCTTGCCCTCGGCGATCATCTGCTGCGCCTGTCGCCGTGCATCGGCCATCTGCTCACGATGCTCCGCCAGAAGCTTGGCCGCCTCACCCCTCTCATTCGCGGCTTGGTCGAGCGTATCCTGAATGCCGTCCTCGCGAGCCTGCACAGACCCTAGAATCGGCCCCCACGCGAACCTCCAAAGAATGGCGAGCAGCGTAAGAAAGACGAGCCCTGTCCAGACCGACAGGCCCGGGTTTAAGTCGAACATCCTGCCTCCCCCTCTCGCGCAATCACCAGAATGGGCAGGGCCGGCACATAAGCCCTGAGAACTGCAAGCATCGGTCTACGCGTCATTGAGTCATCAGCAAGAACGAGAGGCCGAGACCGAAGAGGGCCGTGCCCTCGACGAGCGCCGCGAAGATGATGGCCGCCGTCTGAATCTGGGCTGCGGCTTCCGGCTGCCGTGCGATCCCTTGGGCCGCAGCTGATCCGATAGGGCCGATTCCGATCCCCGCCCCAAGCACGGCGCCCCCGATTGCGAGACCCGCGCCAATGAGACCGATTGTGCTTCCGGCTGCTTCTCCATTCGCGGCAGCCTCCTGAACGACGGTAACGAGTGCGTGCAGCATCGTGTTTCCTTGTGTTGTATGACGGTGACTAATGAGCGTGACGTATCAGTCCAATGAAGACGGACGTGAGCATCGCGAAGATGTAGGCCTGCAAACAGGCCACGAAGAGCTCCAGAATCATGAGCACGCTGGCCATCCCGACCGCAGCGACGCCCACGAGGTAGCTCTGGAGCACGAAAATCGCTCCCATGAGGAGCAGGATGAGTGTGTGGCCCGCCGTCATGTTGGCGAGCAATCGAACAGCCAACGCAAACGGCTTCGCCACCTTCCCGATCAACTCGACCGGTGTAAGAATGCCCAGCATGATGGGCCTCATCAAGACCGGAAGCCCCTTGGGTAGGTAAAAGATGGTCTTGGCGTACCCTACAGGTCCCAGAGAGACGAATCCCGCGACTTCGATCACGATAAAGCTGACGATCGCCAGCGCGGCGGTTACGGATACGTTCGCCGTGGGCGTGATCCCCAGGGGCGTGAGGCCGATCAGATTCATCCCCAGGATGAAGAAGAAGATCGTGAGAATGAACGGTGTGAAGGCGTCGGCGCCATGTCCGATGTTCGCCCGTACCACCTCATCCCGGAAGTAGACGACCAGCGCCTCCATGGCGTTAGCGAAGCCGCTGGGAGCCTTCTCTTCTCGCTTCTTTCGGAGGGCCGCGGCCAACGGGATGAAAATCGCCAACATGAGGACGGCGACCACCATCATGACCACTGTCTGACGCGTCGGAGACAGGTCGATAGTGAAGGACCCGATGTGGATCGGATCGATGCTGAGGGACTCGAGGCTCCAATGCCCGCCTCCGAACTCAATCTCCTTCGCATCGCCGATGTGATGCTGGATGAAATCCGGAAGTTCGTCCATTGGCATGGGGCCCATCGATTCCGCCGCATGCTCGGCAGCGCCCTGTGCCGCTTCCTGACCGTACTCCGGAAGCACTTCGAGTAGACTCATTGTTCTTTCTATCAATCTCTGGAGTCCTTAATCTGCTGCCTTGAGGAACACCGGCTCGATCAACAACAGACCGAAGAAGAATCCAGCCAAGGACAACAGTAAGGCTTCAGCTCCGAGGGACTCGATGCGGAGGGCAACGAGCCCGGCTATGATGACCACTCCGATCCTTACAGCCACACCCACGCCCCACCATACGAAGAAACGGGAGGGCTCGCCTCGGGCCCGTAGAAGCAGCCCGAAAGCCACGACCTGCACCGGGTAAGCGACGCCGGCCGCCAGCAAGACTCCCCTTCGCCCTTCCTCCTGCAGAAACGGGAAGAGCACCGCGACCGCTATTGCAATCATCAAGAGTCCGGCCAACGCGTAGCGCAACAGGGCTCTCAAGCGTCGTCACTCTCCTCGCGGCCCTGCTCTTCGCGGGGCCTTATTACCACCTGCACATAGAGGTTGTAAAAACCGACCGCCCCCCCCAAAAGCATCCCGAAGATCATCAGCAGCGATTCGACCCCAACTCGCGTGCCGACCTTGAAGCCGACCCATCCAAACAGCGCCACCAAAGCGGCGAACGTGATCCCGTGACTCAAAAACTGGGAGGACGCGCGAACTACATCGCCGCTACGCTCCTCGGCCGGTTTTCCTTCCTCTGACATCGGTTGGAACTCCGGTGGCAAAGCTATACTCTGACAAGAATTTAGACGCTTGTGAAAAAAAGAGCAAGCGCAGATTTACGGGTCTAAAGCAGGGATTTCGAGACTAGTCGGCGCTTGACGGAGGGACTGGCCGGAGTCAAGTTCGCGGCGTGCGGTAGGGCCTTTAATTCGCCGCTCAGAACGGTCCGGGCATTCCTTCAGAGACGCCGGAAACAATTGATGACGTCATCGACAGAAGTGGTTGTACAGGATCGAGACCTCGAGCTACTGCAGCGTGTGACCCAGGTCGCCGAAGACCTCCGAAACGAGATTGAAAAGCGGATCGTGGGTCAACATGACGTCGTCGAAGGCCTCCTCACGGCTCTCCTGGCCAACGGTCACACACTGCTGGTAGGTGTTCCTGGTCTGGCAAAGACGCTCTTGATCAGTACCCTCGCCGAGGCTCTCGACCTGAAGTTCAGCCGAATCCAGTTCACACCCGACCTCATGCCCACCGACATCACGGGCACGGAGGTGATCGAAGAGGACCGCTCCACCGGCAAGCGCGTGTTCCGTTTCGTCCGTGGACCCATCTTCGCAAACGTCGTGCTCGCCGACGAGATCAACCGAACCCCCCCGAAGACACAGGCCGCGCTACTCCAGGCCATGCAGGAGCGGGAGGTCACTGCGGCCGGCGACACATATAGGCTCGAGCCCCCGTTTTTCGTACTGGCGACCCAAAACCCGATCGAGCAGGAGGGCACTTACCCACTTCCCGAGGCCCAATTGGATCGCTTCATGCTGGAGCTGCCGATCGGATACCCCTCCAAGAAGGAGGAAGAGGAGGTGGCGATGCGCACGACGGGTGAGGAAGACCCGGACGTGCATCCCGTCGTGTCCGCGGAAGAGTTGATCGAGCTTCAGCACTTAGTACGACGGGTACCTGCGCCGCCATCGCTCGTCTCCTTCGCGGTCCACCTGGCCAGAGCCACGAGGCCCGACCTAGAGGAGACCGCAGGGGTGTCTCAGAAGTACGTCAGCTGGGGCGCCGGCCCCCGCGCGTCGCAGTACCTCGTGCTCGGTGCCAAGGCGATGGCGGCGGTCCGTGGAGACCCCATCCCCTCGTACGATGACGTACGGGCGGTCGCGCCCGCAGTGCTGGCGCACCGGATCGTGCTCAATTTCGAGGCAGAAGCAGACGGTCGGGTCACACGAGACGTGATCGCTGAGCTCCTTGAGGAGTCGGCTGGATGGACGTAGGTCCAGAAGGCTGTTGAAGAAGTACAGCGGGTCGCGCACATGGCGTTTGTGCGCGTTCAGACAAGGAACGACGACGAGGCGTAACAGCGCTACGGCGAGGAGGAGAGACGCAGGATCAACCGCACAACCGCTCTGTGCCCACGAACAGGAAGGGCATGACCTTACTACACGTTGAAGGGTTGCGATGGGACGACCCCATCCCCGTTGTTGGAACTCCTAACTGTAGCTACGACTATGGCGTCGTCGCTCTACCTAGGGCCTGAGACCGTGGCATCCCCAACGCGGCCCACCGTACTTCTTCAACAGCCTTCCCGTATCGAGGCGGGCAACCGCCCGCCGAGTACAACGGAGCTGCCTGACAGGCTGGCGCCGCCTAAACCCTCGAGGCCAGCATGATCTGGCTGTTATCGAGCGCCGCCGCCCTGTCGATCATCATTTCCTCTCTGTGTTCCGCGTCGGAGACAGCGACGTTCGCCATCGGAACTTCGAGGCTCCGAACCATGGAGGAGGAGGGCTTCCGAGGCGCCGACGCCCTCGCCGAGCTGAGAAACCGCGCCGAGCAGACCCGTGCCTCGCTCCTCTTCTTGAACACGCTCTTCAACTCCGCTACCGTTGGAGCCGTGGTTCTCCTGGGGTACACGCTGCACGGTAGGGCCGGTGGCGCGTGGGGACTCCTCGCCGGTGTTCTTGCCGTCCTGATCTTCGGGCAAGGGATCCCTCGATTCCTGGCCTCGCGGCGCCCGATTCGGTTTGCCCTGGCCGCTGCCCCGGCCGTTCTCTCGGTGAAAAACCGACTCGTGGCCGTCGCCAAGCCGTTCCGCTGGCTCGCGGCTGGGATGATCCGGGCCGAAGGCGAGGACAGGTCGAGCCAGGAGGAGCGCGACGTCCGAGAACTCAGCCAGTTGGGGCAGGAGGAGGGGCTGGTCGGTGAAGACGAGCAACTGTTGGTCGAGCGCGCCTTCCGCTTGGACGAACTGACGGCGTGGGACGTCATGACGCCTCGTGTGGACATTTTCGCGTGGAGGGACTCCCTCACGCTCGAGGAGATCATCGGTGAACTCAAATCGGTGCCGTACTCGCGTGTTCCGGTTTATCGGGATACGACGGATGACATCTCCGGAATTTTGTACGTGCGGGAGGCTTACGAGAATTACGTCGCGGGCCGAACCACGATGACGGTTTCGCAGTTGGCCCGTGATCCCCTGTTCGTCCCCGGGTCGCTCCCGCTCACGCGCCTTCTCCACCAGTTTCAGGCCCGGCGCATCCATATGGGAATCATCGCCGATGAATTCGGCGGAACGGACGGACTCGCCACGCTCGAAGACATCCTCGAGGAACTAGTGGGCGAGATCGTCGACGAAACGGACGTCGACGAAGAAACGCTGATCCGGATTTCCAAGACACAGCTCATGGCACCCGGTGGCATGGACGTCCGTGAAATCAATTACGCCTTCAACGTCGCGCTGTCCCAGCTCGAGCACCGCTCGCTCAATGGATTCCTCCTCGAAGAGCTGGGGCACGTGCCCCAGCCGGGTGAGACAGTGGAACGGGCGGGCGTGAAGATCGAGATCCTGACGGCTTCAGACACCCAGGTCCTGACCGCCCGCCTCACCAAGCTCGCTCTGGCGGACCGGGAAGAACCGGGCTAGCCGCGCAGAGCCTCCGGACATGGCGATCCTCCTTCCCTTCCACGGCAAACGGCCCCGAGTCGCCGAATCCGCGTTTATTGCCCCCAACGCGGTGCTCATCGGCGATGTCACGGTCGAGGAGCAAGCGAGCGTCTGGTTCGGTGCCGTTCTCAGAGGAGACCACGCCGAGAACGGAATCGTGGTGGGTGCGGGGACGAGCGTCCAGGACAACTGCGTGGTCCACGTCGGGGGTTGGGCGCCCACCCTCATCGGCGAGAACGTCACGGTAGGCCATGGAGCTAAATTCGAGAGCTGTGCCATCGGCGACCGCTGCTTGATCGGTATGAACGCGGTCATCCTCCAGAACGCCCAAGTGGGCACGGAGTGCGTGATCGCGGCCAATGCGGTGGTGCTGGAGGGCGCTAAAATCCCCGATCGTAGTTTGGTCGCGGGGGTCCCCGGCGAGGTCAAAAAGCAACTGGATGGTTCAGCGGCGGAGTGGGTGGCCCGAGGCGGACAGCACTATATCAGACTAGCACGAACTTATCGCGAGGACCACATCGGCGAGGCGAGCGCTCCCGTGTGCGAGCTGTGCGGCGGGCCCATCATGGAGCGCCATTGCAAAATCGTGTGTCTTTCGTGTGGCTACCAGCGGGACTGCTCAGATCCTTAGCACGTGCGTCGTGTACCATTCGATGATGTCGGAGCCGAACCTGTAAGTCAGCACGGCACCGGCCGCGAGAAAGATTCCGAAA